>UMAP01026607.1_pt1 | contig 12613 bp, 8 predicted proteins | sample 1963731 | NCBI WGS metagenome assembly UMAP01 (sample SAMEA4835918, study PRJEB28245) | human gut metagenome | biome: gut microbiome; material: fecal sample | place: Denmark | collected 2008 | reverse complement strand
TTAATTTTGTCTAAATTTTGGGGTTCACTTCAAAACTGCCACTTTTTTTATAATGATGTTTAGTTATCTGCAAGCATTCTGTTTACTGCCGAAATAAGTGCATAGATTGACGCGGTGTTAATATTTGCGTCAACGCCTGCACCCCAATAAGTTTTGTGGTGGTTGTGGTCATTGATTTCAATATATGTTGCCGCTCTTGAATTTGATGAACGTGTTAGGGCGTGTTCTGTGTAGTTGCAGATTTCAAACTGCTGACCCAAGAATTGTCTTAAACCGTTGCAAAGTGCATCCAAAGGACCGTTACCTTTACCCTCGATAGAGGTAACTTTTCCGTCCTTTTCGATAGTAGCCGAAAGAATTGTACAGTCATCTTCCTCCGTTGAACGATAGAAACGGGTTTTAATAGGCTCTGCCACATTCACATATGTATCCTTGAATGCTTGATGTATTTCGTGATTTGTAAGTACGGTTTTCTTTTCGTCAGACATATCTGTGATAAGTGAAGAAAATTCCGCAAGCATTGGCTTTGGTAGGGTGTAGCCGTACTTGTTTTCCATAATATAGCTTACACCGCCTTTACCTGACTGACTGTTGATAAGAATAGGCTCATATTTTCTGCCGATGTCGGTAGGGTCGATTGTAAGGTATGGGTTAGCCCATTTATTTGACGGACTTGAACCGAATTTATCCATACTCTTTTTGATTGCGTCCTGGTGAGAACCCGAGAACGCAACGTATGCCATTTCACCTGCGTATGGGTGTCTTGGGTTAATCGGCAAACGATTATACTTTTCGTATACTTCGATGATTTCATCAATATTTTCAAGATGAAGTTCAGGGTCGATACCTTGACAGAACATATTAAGTGCAACGGTGATAACGTCCGTGTTACCTGTTCTTTCACCGTTACCGAATATTGTACCCTCAACTCTGTCCGCACCTGCAAGCAATGCAAGTTCGCTTGACGCAACGCCTGTACCTCTGTCGTTATGTGCGTGAACGCTGATAACAAGATGTTCACGATTGTTAAGGTGCTTGCACATATATTCGATTTGGTCGGCATATACGTTTGCTGTCGCAACTTCGATAGTTGACGGAAGATTTACGATAACTTTGTTTGTTTCGGACGGCTTGAATACATCAAGTACGGCATTTGTAACTTCTGCCGCATAGTCCGGCTCTGTACAAGTGAAACTTTCAGGTGAATATTCAAATCTGATATTTCCGTCAAGCTGACCGTCAACAAGGCTCATAACAAGCTTTGCACCGTCAACGGCAAGTTGCTTGATTTCTTTCTTACTTTTTCTGAAAACAACTTCACGTTGAAGTGTTGAAGTTGAATTGTAAAGGTGAATAATTGCGTTTTTAGCACCTTTCAGAGCCTCAACGGTTTTCTTTATAATATGTTCTCTTGCCTGTGTAAGCACTTGAATTGTGACATCATCAGGAATAAGATTTTCGTCAATAAGACGGCGAACAAATTCAAATTCTGTATGCGACGCTGCCGGAAAACCTACTTCGATTTCTTTAAAACCGAGCTTTACAAGGAATTTGAAAAACTCGATTTTTTCTTCTGTCGTCATAGGTGAGTAAAGTGCCTGATTACCGTCACGAAGGTCAACACTGCACCAAATCGGAGCATGAGTTATTTCATTGTTCGGCCACTGACGATCCTCAAGCGGAATCGGATGGTACATTTTTTGATATTTTTTATAATTCATAATGAACACTGCCTTTCCGGCGAATACGCCTAAAATAATATATGAAATTTCTAACTAAAAAAGCTGAGCCACAATGTGACCCAGCATAATTTCAATACAGTTCAGTACAGAAAAACAAAACTGAAGACCACATTGTCGATTCAGCTTAGGAGTAGGAGGTTATTCAAATTTGCCTTTGAAAATTTATCCATAATTCCGTACCTCTTTCTATACTATATGGCTATTCTACAATAAAATCAAGGCTTTGTCAATATTTTTTCGAAAATTAATATATAGAATTTATAGGGCGAAATTGCGGATTATATAGTGATTTTTTATACATTAAAGGAATAGACGGAGCATATATTGGACGTAGGAGGATTGATTTATGGATATACTGTCTTTATTGTTCCTTGCTGTTGCACTTGCGATGGACGCATTTTCGGCGGCGGTTACTGACGGAATGATTGTGAAAAAAATACGATTTTATGACGCGATTAAAGTGGGATTGTTTTTCGGTGTGTTTCAGTTTCTGATGCCTTGTATCGGAAATTTGGTGTCGGGGGTTGCGACTGATATTGTGGAACGTTTTGACCATTGGATTGCGTTTGTGCTTTTGGGATTTTTGGGACTGCATATGATATGGGAGTCACGCTCAGAACAGGAAATACCGAAAAATCCTTTAAAAAATTCATCGCTTTTGCTTGCGGCAATCGCAACAAGTGTTGATGCACTTGCGGCAGGTGTCACGCTTGCGGCGGTTGATACGCCGATTTTGTTTTCTTCCGCGGTTATCGGAATTACAGCATTTTTGTTTTCGTTCGGCGGTGTTTTTATCGGTAAGAAGTTCGGCGGTTTTCTCGGCTCAAAGGCAGAATGTATCGGCGGAATTATTCTTATATTAATAGGCGTAAAAACACTTGTCGAGCATTTATATTGACTAAATTTGCAAAGTGGGATATAATGATATTCAGAGCTGTCGAAATTTTGTCTGCAGGCTCAATGATATGTACTTAATATGTATGAAGGGATATTATAATATGGATTTAACTTCACCACGCACGATAAGAAATATTCAGGAACAATTCGGTTTTACGTTTAAAAAAGGTCTTGGACAGAATTTCCTGACTGCACGAAACATACTTGAAGAAATAGTTGACGCCGCAGAGATTGAAAGCGGTGTTATAGAGGTAGGACCGGGATTCGGCGTACTTACGAGCGAGCTTGCACAAAACAGCGATAAGGTCGTTACGATAGAAATAGACGAACGTTTGATTGAGGTGCTTGATTACACACTTGCGGAATATGACAATGTAAAAATCATAAACGAAGATATTTTAAAACTTGATTTAAAAAAAGTTATTGACGATGAATTTAACGGCGAAAAGGTCAGTATAGCGGCAAATTTGCCGTATTACATCACTACACCGATTATCACTAAATTGCTTGAGGAAAAATTACCGATTAAAAATATAGTGGTTATGGTGCAGAAAGAGGTCGCCGAGCGTATGTCGGCAAAGCCGTCAACAAAGGATTACGGTGCGATAACGGTGCTTTGTCAGTATTATACGGAGCCGTCAATCGTGGCAAATGTTCCTGCGTCACTGTTCGTTCCGCCGCCAAAGGTGGACAGTGCGGTGTTAAAATTAAAGGTACTTGATAAACCGTCGGTGGAAGTAAAGGACGAGGGTGTATTTTTCAGAGTGGTGAAAGCGGCATTTTCACAGCGAAGAAAAACTCTTTTAAATTGCCTTTCGGCAAATTTTCCTATTCCGAAAGATGAAATATCAACACTTCTTGAAAGTATAGGAATTGCACCGTCAAGACGCGGTGAAACACTTTCACTTGAAGAATTTGCAAATATCGCCGATACATTATTACAAAAGATAAAATAGGAGGATTTTCAATGGAAATCTTTTCATTTGGTGAACGACTTATGATTTACCGTAAAAGAGCGGGACTTTCCAAAAAAGAACTTGCGAAAAGAGTAGGGATAAGTGTTTCGACACTTACCAAGTATGAAAATGACGAATCACAACCGAATGTTGATATGCTTACCGATTTGGCTATTGCACTTGACATATCTGTTATGAAACTGCTTTCAGGTTTTGGTGATCCGATTCGTGAAAAATACAGACAGGGACTTTTAAATATTTCGCTTGAAAAAATGAATGCTCTGCAAGAAAGGCATTTGCTATAAAAAAATAGGATTGCGATTAATGCAATCCTATTTTTATGTTATGTTTTTTTATTTCTTCTTGTTGCCTGCTTTTGCTCGAAGGCTTGTGCTTAGAATTTTCTTTCTCATTCTAAGGTGGTTTGGAGTTACTTCCAACAATTCATCATCAGCGATAAAGTCAAGGCACTGTTCAAGGCTCATTTCTCTCGGAGGAACAAGTCTTAATGCGTCATCAGAACCTGATGAACGGGTATTTGTTGCGTGCTTTTTCTTACATACGTTAACAACAACGTCCTCAAGTCTTGCGTTTTCACCGACAATCATACCTTCGTAAACCTTAACGCCCGCACCTACGAACAAAGTACCTCTTTCCTGTGCGTTGTAAAGACCGTAAGTAATAGTTGTACCGTCCTCCCAAGCGATAAGAGTACCGCGGGTTCTGCCGTTAAAGTCACCCTTGTAAGGCTCGTACTTTTCAAGAATACTGTTTATGATACCAGTACCCTTTGTTGCGGTAAGAAGTTCACTTCTGTAACCGATAAGACCTCTTGACGGAATTAAAAATTCAAGTCTTGTGTATCCCTGTGCAGTCGGTGCCATATTTGTCATTTCACCTTTACGGTTTATAACACCGTCCATTACAGTACCTGTGTATTCATCCGGAACGTCAACTGTAAGTCTTTCGATAGGCTCACATTTAACGCCGTCAATTTCTTTATAAATAACAACAGGATTTGAAACTTGGAATTCATAACCCTCACGGCGCATATTTTCGATAAGTACTGAAAGGTGAAGTTCACCACGTCCCGAAACGATAAAGCTTTCTGTCGAATCTGTTTCGTCAACTCTAAGACTTACGTTTGAATCAAGTTCTCTGAACAATCTGTCACGAAGATGGCGGGAAGTAACGAATTTACCGTCTTGACCTGCAAACGGACTGTCATTAACGCTGAAAGTCATTGAAAGTACAGGGTCATCGATTTTTACGAACGGAAGTGCTTCGGGATTGTCAACGTCACAAACCGTTTCACCGATATTAATATCAGCGATACCCGAAATTGCGACAACGTCACCGGCACCGACTTCGTCTGTAGGAACTTTTTTAAGTCCTTCAAAAGTAAATAGCTTTGTAGCTTTTCCTCTTGTTACTTTACCGTCATGACGGCAGATTGAAAGCGGCATATTAACCTTTATACTGCCTCTTTCGATTTTACCTACTGCGATACGGCCTGTATAATCATCATAGTCAATGTTTGAAACAAGCATTTGGAACGGTGCGTCGTCCTCGCATTTAGGGCAAGGAATTGAATTTACGATAAGTTCAAACAATTCTGTAAGGTCATTGTTCGGCTGTTCCGGATTGTATTCTGCGGTTGCCCAACCGTCACGTCCCGACGCGTATATAACAGGAGTGTCAAGCTGTTCTTCTGTTGCACCCAAATCGATAAACAAGTCAAGCACTTCATCAACAACTTCGTAAGGTCTTGCGTTCGGTCTGTCAACCTTGTTTACAACGATAACGGGCTTTAGGTCAAGTGCCAATGCCTTTGACAATACGAAACGTGTCTGCGGCATACAGCCTTCAAATGCGTCAACAAGCAAAAGTACGCCGTCAACCATTTCCAGACCGCGTTCAACTTCACCGCCGAAATCGGCGTGTCCCGGTGTATCGATAATATTTATTTTAACACCCTTGTAGTAAAGAGAAGTATTCTTTGCAAGGATTGTGATACCTCTTTCTCTTTCAAGGTCGTTTGAGTCCATAACTCTTTCGTCCACTTGTTCGTTTTCACGGAATGTACCGCTCTGTGCAAGCATTGCGTCAACAAGAGTTGTCTTACCGTGGTCAACGTGGGCGATAATTGCAATATTTCTTATATTTTCACGTTTTATCATAATTAATCTCCTAATCTCCTCATTTTATTACTCTAACCTCTTTATTATATACCCGTTTTGCAATTATTACAATATTTTTGCCGAAAAAACAGAATAATGTACAAAACCGACCTTGCATAAACACTGTTTAAATGTTATAATAACAAGTGATTTAATAAATGAGGAGTAAAGATAATGGATTTTAAAGAACATATAATTGAAAAAATTGTTGATATAACAGGACTTGAAAGAGAAGTTGCGGAAAAATCCGTCGAAGTTCCGCCTGATGAAAAAATGGGCGACATCGCATTTCCGTGCTTTCCGCTTGCAAAGGTTATGAGAAAAGCACCTCCTATTATTGCGCAGGAGCTTGCCGAAAAAATGTCGGGTGACGATATGATTGAAAAAGCACAGGCTACCGGCGGTTATTTAAACTTCTTTTTAAACCGTGAAAAGTTTATTTCCGAAACAGTTTCTTCTGCACTTGACGCAGGCGAGGATTGGGGCAAGTCGGATATGGGTAAGGGCAAGACTGTACTTGTCGAATATTCGTCACCGAATATCGCAAAACCGTTCCATATCGGTCACCTTTTCTCAACAGCTGTCGGAAATTCACTTTCAAAGATTTACAAGCACCTTGGATATGACGTTCAGTCGCTTAATCACCTTGGCGACTGGGGTACGCAGTTCGGTAAGCTTATATGTGCTTACAAGAGATGGGGTGTTAAAGAGGTTATCGAAAAAGACCCTATAAACGAGCTTTTAAAGATATATGTAAAATTCCACGAAGAAGCTGAAAAGCAACCTGAACTTGACGACGAAGCAAGAGGATATTTCAAAAAGCTTGAGGACGGTGACGAGGAAACAACGGCTCTGTGGACATATTTCAGAGATATAAGCCTTGTTGAATTCAAGCGAGTATATGATATGCTTGGCGTTAAGTTTGATTCGTACAACGGCGAGGCATTCTATTCGGATAAAATGGACGAGGTTGTCAATATACTTCGTGACAAAGGATTGCTTACCGAAAGCGACGGCGCACAGGTTGTTGACTTGTCAGAGCTTAACATACCGCCTTGTATCGTACTTAAATCGGACGGTGCGACAATTTATGCAACACGTGATATTGCGGCGGCTCTATACCGTCACAGAACATATGATTTCTATAAAAATATATATGTTGTCGGTATTCCGCAGTCACTTCACTTTAAGCAGATATTTGCCGTAATGAAAAAAGCAGGCTGGGATTGGGCAGATGATTGTGTTCACGTTGGTTTCGGTCTTGTAAAACTTCCGGGTAAGAATATGTCAACACGTCACGGTGACGTTGTATTCCTTGAGGACGTTTTAAATGAATCAATCGAAAAGACTAAGGAAATTATCGAGAAAAACGGCTCAAATGTTGAGGATATCGAGGATGCGTCAAAGAAAATCGGTATTGGTGCAATACTTTATACATTCCTTAAAAATTCGCGTGAAAAGGATATTATATTCAGTTGGGATACTATGCTTGACTTTGAGGGTGAGTCTGCTCCGTATTGTCAGTACGGTTATGCACGCGGCAGAAGTATTTTGAGAAAAGCAGAGGGTATTGATTACTCAAACGCAGACTTCTCAAAAGCAGCATCTGATGAGGCATATTCGCTTGTAAAGCAAATTAACGGATTCGGTGACGCGGTAAAAGATGCGGCAGATAAGAACGAGCCGTTCTATATAAACAGATACGTTACAAATCTTACAAAGTCATTCAACAAGTTCTATAACACAAATCCTATTATGAAAGACGATGTGGATGAAGAAACAAAGAAAGCACGTCTTGCAATAGTTGACGCAACAACAAAGGTTATAAAGACAGCATTGGGATTGCTTGGAATTGAAACTGTTGAAAGTATGTAATTTATAAAAGGGTGTTGTATGTGCAATGATATATTCGCAAAATATAAATAAAGTGTGTGCCGTCTGTCAGATGGCACATAAAAAAAGCGAAGATGAAATGTATTGTGATATAAAAAAACAAGCGGTGTCCGTTACCGATACCGCTTGTGATAAATTCAAATACGATATTTTAAAACGTCATGTAAGACGTATGCGTAAATTAAAAACGAATTTTAATCCTGAGGATTTTTCACTGTAACAGTGCTTGACATGACATTTGTTAAGTGTTATAATTCAAATAGAGAGTAGGAGCAGTAAAACGATTGTTTCTACTCATGTAGTTTGGTTTTAGTAGAAGAAATCTACATTCAACCGCCCTATGCCAGTAGGGCGGTTATTTCTTTATTACCCATACAATAAGCAAAATCAACAATAATTGTACCGTTGTTTCACTCATAGCTGAATCCTTTCCGAAACAACCGCCTACCGCTCAAACTCAATATCCGAGCCGTTAGGCTGTTTATAATATATCATATTTTGCGGTCATTTGCAAGCAAACCACTTTTTTTAAAATTCTTTTCCGTTTAAAATTTCAACGTAATCTTTATAATTTTCCTCCAAAAGTTTTGGGGTATCAAGTCCGTAAGGACATTTTGATTTACATTGATTACAGTGCAGACAATTTTCTATCTTTTTCATTTTAGCCTGAACAGCCGGAGTAAGCTGAAGTTCGGACGGTGAACGTCTTAGAAGAAGTGACATTCTTGCACAGTTATTTATTTCAATACCGACAGGACAAGGCATACAATATCCGCAACCGCGACAAAATTCGCCTGCAAGCATTTTTCTGTCATTATCAATAAGTTCCTTAATTTCACCTGTCACAGACGGTGGGTTTGTGTTGTAACTCAAAAATTCGTTAAGCTCACTCATACGCTGAACACCCCAAATAGGAAGTACGTTATCATATTGTGCCATAAACGCATAAGCGGCGGCGGAATTTGTTATAAGACCGCCCGAAAGTCCTTTCATTGCTATAAAACCGAGATTATTCTTTTTACAGTTTTCAACTATCGCAATATCTTTATCCGTTGCAAGATAGCAGAACGGGAACTGAATTGTGTCGTAAAGTCCGGAGTCGATAGCCTCTTGTGCGACTGCAAGACGGTGATTTGTAAGACCGATAAAACGAATTTTGCCTTGTGCTTTTGCCTCAAGCATTGCCTCATAAAGTCCTGTACCGTCATTCGGTTTCGGACAGAATGACGGATTGTGGAATTGGTAAATATCTATGTAATCCGTTTTCATATTGTTAAGACTTGTATTTAGGTCTTTCCAAAAATCATCGGCATTTTGTGCGGCGGTTTTTGTGGCAATGTATATTTTGTCACGAACGTCCGACAGCGCATAACCGATTTTTTCTTCACTGTCTGTGTAAAAACGTGCGGTGTCAAAAAAATTAATTCCGCTGTTATACGCATGAAGAAGTATTTCTTTTGCGGAATCAAAGCTTATACGTTGTATCGGCAATGCACCGAATCCGTTCTTACAGACTTTAATTTCTGTCCTTCCTAAAGTTACATAATCCATATGTTTTCGCCTCTTTAAATCAAGTTTTCTTAAATTATATCATATAGATTTACCACATTCAACATAAAAAGCAATCTTTGCAATATAAAAGACAATTATTGAATAACAAAAATGTGTGTGATGTGGTAAAATAGAAATAACATTATAATGGAGGAATTTTGTTTATGAAAGAGGGTAAAGTTTTCTGTTTTCATCACGGCTGGCATTTCCTGCTTGCGGATGAGTTTCCTATGCAAAAAGCACTTGAAAAGCATAAGGATAAAAACGGACGCTGTTTTTATGAACTTGATTATATAGAAGAAAATTGGGAGAGCGTAACGCTTCCGCATACGTTTAACGATACCGATTTGTTTCGTGACAGAATAAAGGACGCCGGCAGCGGTCAAAAACGTACTGCGGCATTTTACAGAAATTATTTGATCGTTCCGAAAGAATATTGCGGTCAAAAGGTACTTATCGAATTTGAGGGAATACGTCAGACGTGCTATTTGTACGTAAACGGTAAAATGGTCGGATATGTCGAAAACGGTGTTGCACCGTTTGGGTTTGATTTGACGCCGTTTATCGATTACGATGAACCGAATTTAATCGCTGTTGCTACTGACAACACCGCCACGCGTGAAACGGATTTTTGCATTGCAGAAACACCGAACAAGCCTGACGTTATACCCGGTTCGTACTTGTTTCCGCAGGACAAAGAGGTCGATAAAGCGTGTGAGGGTGTGGGATATTTCTGGAATTGCAATGACTTCAATCCGTCTGTCGGCGGTATAACAAGACCTGTAAAAATTCATTTTAAACCAAAGGTGCATTTGACTTTGCCGCTTTACAGCAATCTTATGACAAAGGGTACATATATTTACGGCAGTGATTTTGATATACAAAACGGTACGTTGAAAATAAATGTTGAGTCGGAAATCAGAAACGAAAGCGGAAAAGATGTTAAGGCATATATTGAGATAATAGTAAAAAATATTGTCGGCGAAGAAGTAACGCGTTTTAAATCGGACGAATGTGTTGTAAATTCAACAAGTGCTAAAATACCGCCATTGTCAATAACGCCGACAGACGCATATATTGCGGAGATTTTGCCTGACGGGCGAAAGCACTATACAGCGGTTAATGATGAAAGCAAACTCGGCGAAACGGTTACAAAGTCGCTTAACGTAACAGAAGTAAGCGCCGTTTCGGATACAACAAAGCTGAATTTTTGGAGCATATCCAATCCGTTTTTGTACAGAGTGGAAGTAAGACTTTTTGCGGACAGCGAATTGTGCGACAGTGAAGTTATCGAAACAGGTTTCAGAAAGGTCGGTTACGACAAGGATAGGGGAGTACTTTTGAATGATGTTCCTGTTTGGCTTAGGGGTTACGCACAAAGGGCAACGAATGAATGGGCGGCAATCGGCATTGCACCCGAATGGCTGAAAGACGTTGACGCAATGCTTATAAAAGAAAGTAATGCAAACCATATTCGCTTTATGCACGTTGCAGGCTCAAAAGCTGATGTTCGTTCGTTTGACCGTCACGGTATTGTTTGCACACAACCGGCAGGTGACAAGGAACGTGAGAATTTCGGCAGACAGTGGAAACAAAGAGTTGAACTTATGCGTGATGTGATAATTGCGTTTAGAAACAGTCCGTCAATTTTGTTTTGGGAGGCGGGCAACAATTCGATAAATAAAGAGCATATGGCTGAAATGCGTGCGATTAAAGAAAAACTTGACCCAAGCGGCGGAAGATTTATGGGTTGCCGTACATTGAATACAGAGGACGTTATAGAAGAATCCGAATTTGTCGGAACTATGCTTAACCGCCATGCCGCAAGATTTACCGCCGAGCATGGACCGATTATGGAAACTGAATATTTGCGTGAAGAAGCACCGAGAAGAATATGGGACGATTTTTCACCGCCTGATTTTGATTATAAGACAAAGTGGGGCGGAAAGGGCGGTCGTAAGCAGGTCGGTATTGATTTTTACGATATGACTTCGGAGGACTTGGCACTTGCTTCGGCTAAAGGCTATGGCGAATTTTTTAATGACAGAATAGGCGGTGCGTCGAAAAAGGATTATTACAGCGGTTGTGCGGCTTTGTGCTGGACAGATTCGGCACAACACGGCAGACAGGCGTACAGTGAAAACGCAAGAATGAGTGGCAGAGTTGACGCGGTACGTAATAAAAAGCAGAGCTTTGACGTGTTCCGCGTTATGCAGTCACCGAAAAGTGCGGTTAAAATTTTCGGTCACCGGAATTATCCTAAAGCTGACGGCGACAATTACAAATACAATGTGAAAAAGTTCAACGGCACATATTGGAAAGAAACAGGCGAAACGGATTTTCGTGACGCACATAATAAGACGGTGTATGTAATCGGCAGTTATGATATTGCGAAAATTGTTTTAAAAGTCAACGGCAGAGAAGTCGGGGTGTGTGATAAACCGATTTACACATTTGTGTTCCCGTTTCCGAATATCGACATAACCGAAAGCGGTGAGATAACCGCATACGGATATGACTGCGGCGGCAATCTTGTTGCAAATGACACGATTAAAACAGTCGGTGAACCGTCACAAATTCACTTAACACTTCACACCGATACAAACGGACTTAAAGCTGACGGCAATGACGTTGCATACGTTGATATTGAAGTAACCGATGAAAACGGCGATATTTGTCCGTTGTGTTATGATAAAATTGACTTTGAATTCAGCGGTGACGGTGTATTCTTGGGCGGATATAACAGCGGTAAATTTGATTTTGAAGATAAGCACGAGAGTGTTATACATAAAAATTACGTCTATGCCGAGTGCGGTACGAACAGAGTGTTTATTCGTTCGACAGAAAATGTCGGAAAGCTAAAGCTAAAAGCGAATATGAACGGCATAACGGCGGAAATTGAATTTGAAAGCGTTGAAACTCAAAATGATACTCTTACGGAATGTACGTTTGACGGAATATACGAAGATTGCAAAAATGACGCAGACAGAGCGGAATTTGAGGCGATAGAACAAATCGACAACATTAAGTATGTTCCCGAATCCGAGCCTTACTGCAAAATACTTGTGAACGGTCAAGAGCCGGATACAAGGGGAGTAAGGAGCCTGAATAAAAACGGTCGTATATGGGGTGCGGTGATTTGTATTCTTGAGCGACTTAAAACCGAGTGGAGCGAACATTTTGACTTTGAATATAATTCGGACGAAAAAATACTTACACTGAAAAGCGGTGAATATGTCGTTACGGCAGAGTGTGGACGTACTCATTTACTTGTAAACGGAAATGAAAATCTTATGGACGGTGAGCCGTATATTTCGGACAGCGGACAATTCGTTATGGAAGTCAGCGCGATAGCGTCATATATTGACGGCGTAAGTGCGTGGTATGACGATAA
>UMAP01045043.1_pt1 | contig 12645 bp, 9 predicted proteins | sample 1963731 | NCBI WGS metagenome assembly UMAP01 (sample SAMEA4835918, study PRJEB28245) | human gut metagenome | biome: gut microbiome; material: fecal sample | place: Denmark | collected 2008 | reverse complement strand
CCTTCCAGCGCGAACAGGTTGCCGCTGCGAACGCCCGCGCGTTCCATTTCGGTGTTGATTTTCGCCCGCACCGCTTCGTCCGGCACGAGCATCGCTGCCTGTTCCAGCCCCGCAAGGTTGAACGTCTTGCTGGCGGCGCACAGGGACAATACGTTCTTCTGCGCAAGCGACAGCACCGGCACGAACTGCTCCGGCGCATAGACGAAATCCGCGTGAATCTCATCCGCAATCAGGTACGCACCGTACCGCGCCAGCAAATCAATCAGCGCTTGCAGTTCCTCCCGCTTCCACGCGCGGGATACCGGGTTGTGCGGATTGCACAGCACCAGCGCCTTTGCGCCCGCTTGCAGCTGCTTCTCCACGGCATCCAAATCCATAGCGTAGCGACCCGTATCGTCGCGCTTGAGCGGCGCATCCATCAGCCTGCGCTCCGTCGCCTCCACCGAAAAGCGGAACGGCCCATACACCGGCGACTGAATCATCACCCCGTCGCCCGACTTCGTCAGCGCCAGCAGGGCAAGGCGAATCCCCGTCACAACGCAGGGGATCATCATCACCCACTCGTCCTGAATCGTCAGATTGTGCCGGCGCTGCCAGAAGGCGGTCAGCGCACGGGTGTCGTCCGGCAGCACCAGCGTATAGCCGTATGTCGGATGCAGTGCGCGGACGGCAATTGCCTCCGCGACCTCCGGCGGGCTGAGGAAATCCATATCCGCGACCCATAGCGGCAGCACGCTTTCCTTTTCTGTGCCGTCCCACTTTTCGCAGCGTGTGCCGCGGCGGTCAAGTCCTGCGTCAAAATAGCTTTCGTCAAACGTGTGCATCAGCTGCTTCCTCCTGCGCTTCGTTTTCTTTCTTCAGCGGTTCTGTCGCCCGAAGCACCCAGAATCCGCCGGATTTGTCCACCTTGTCCACCTTGGCATACAGCGTTTTGAGGTACTTCATGCAGCTTTCCGCGCCCTGCTGCTTGCGGATGACCAGATACAGTGCGCCGCCGGGATTGAGCCGCGATGCCGCGTCGGCGAACATGCGGTAGATGACCGGCTTGCTGGCGCGAATCGGCGGATTGGTGATAATGAAGTCGAACGTGCGCTCCATCACCTCCGCCATGCCGTCGGATTCAAGGCATTCCGCCGTGATGCCGTTGTGCACCGCGTTGAAGCGGCACAGTTCCAGCGCGCGGCGATTGACATCCACCATCGTGACATGCGCGGCGGGATACTTCTTCTTCACTGCCACGCCAATTGCGCCCCAGCCGCAGCCCAAATCCAGCACGTCGCCGTACACATCCGGCAGGGCATCCAGCAGCAGGCGTGTCCCGGTGTCCAGCTCGCCCTTGGAAAACACACCCGCGTCTGTCATGAAGTTCAGTCCATGCCCGCGATAGACAAACGAACACGGCACCTGCTTCGATTCACAGGTCGGGTCAGCGGTAAAATACTGTTCAGCCATGCTTTTCCTCCATCTGCGCGTCCCGGTAGAGGGCGGATGCTTCCGCTTCCGTCAGTTCGCGCCACTGCCCGCAGGGAAGCGCCTCGTCCAGCACCAATGACCCGAATGTCTCCCGGTGCAGGGTCAGCACTTCGCGCTCTACCGCCGCGAACATGCGCTTCACCTGATGGAATTTCCCTTCGTGGATGGTCACGCGCGCCTGATTGCCTGGCAGCGGCGTCAAATCGGCAGGCGCGGCTTCAAAGTCGCTCAGGGACAGCCCCGATGCGAACACTGCGACTTCCTTGTCGCCCACCGGCTTGTCCAGCGTCGCCAGATACGTTTTGTCCACATGCCGCGCGGGGGCTAACAGGCGGTGATTCAATTCGCCGTCCGTCGTCAGCAGCAGCAGCCCTGTCGTGTCCTTGTCCAGCCGCCCGACGGGCATACAGCCAATCGCGGCATATTCCGGCGGAAGCAAGTCCATCACCGTCGGCTGCTTCTTGTCGCGCGCGGCGGTCAGCAGTCCAGCGGGCTTATGCAGCATCACATGGCGGGTCAGGCGGGTGTCCAGCTTTTCGCCGTTCAGCAGGATTTCCGCGTCCTCCCCCACCTGCACGGACGGGTCGCGCTGCACGTCCCCATTCACGCGGACACGCCCGCCGCGAATCGCCTTCTGCATCTCCGACCGGCTTCCCTTGCCCAGCGTTACCAGCATTCGGTCAAGCCGCAGCATCTTCCTGCTCCTTCTCGTCCTTCACGCCGCGCAGGAAAATCGCCGGCAGCAGCGAACGCATGGGATTCGTCACCAGCATCAGTACCGCAGATGCCGCCGTCACCGCCAGCAGCCACTTCGGGGGCATCAGTGCAGACATGCTCGGCACAGCCATCAGGTTGTTGAACCACTCTGTCGTGAACTGCACGGCGGACACGCCGATGACTGCAATCAGCGCGACCACGCAAATCGCCACTGGCAGCACGAACATCAGACCGCTCAGCCAAAGCCTTATCAGCTGCCCACGGTGTCCCTTGACCAGCTTGCGGTCGTTCAGTGCGCAGGCGTGCCGCGTGCCGCTGTGGAACATCACCCCAAAAATCGGGAACAGCAGCATCAGCATCAGCACGATAACATAGCGGATAATCCCCTGCCCGAAATCACCGCCGCCCAGCGAAGACAGATACCCCAGTGCTGTCAGGAAGTCCATGCCGGTCAGCGCGTACAGCAGCAGTCCCAGCATGACCGCAAACGGCAGCATCCACAGCAGCATCAGTCCCGTCATCCGCAGCGAACGCACAACCTTCTTCCAGTAGCCGTTCAGCGGCAGCATCGCCACCGTCGCCATCGGCGCGCCGGCGAGGAAGAGCTGCATGGCTTCCGCCGTGCTTTGGCGCATCGGCAGGGCGATAAAAATCAGCATCAGCGGGCAGAGCAGCGCCAGCGGCCGCAGCGACGCGTTCAGCAGGAACAGCAGCGGGCACAAACACGCTGCCCAGACCGCCATCGTCATCCCCTGCGCGCGGAGCAGGTCACCTTTGCTTGATTTGAACCGCGAAATGCTTTCCAGCATCGTTTTTTTGATCGTCATGTGGGTCATTCGACTCCTTTCGGCTTTGCGGGAAACAGTTCCCCCATTTTCATCGTTTATTATACAGGTTTTTGCCCGGTATTGCAATTGCTTTTTCTTTCCGATAGCGTCTGCCGTTGACTTTTGGCGCGGGAAAGCGTATGATGAAGCAAAATTCAGGCAAGGAGGGAATTTCGATGAACGCATCGTTCCACACAGGAAACCGCAAACGGCTCTATGAAGCCATGAAGCCCGCGTCGCTGCTGGTCATGTTCTCCGGTGAAGACGTGCGCAAGACCAATGACGAATATTATCCTTTTTATACCGACCGCAATTTCTACTACCTGACTGGGCTTGACCAGCACGAGCTGGTGCTGATGGCAGTGAAAGAGCCGTCCGGGAATGTGCATGAACAGATTTACATTCTGCCGCCCGACCTGATGGCAGAGCGCTGGACGGGTGCGCGCCTGAAGCCCGCCGAGGTTGAGGCGCTGTCCGGCATTTCCGACGTTCGCTTTGTCGACCAGTTCCAGACAGATTTCCACGCGCTGGCGGCAGGCGGACACTACTCCCTGACCAGCGGGCAAATTGCGCAGGTGTATCTCGACCTGTTCCGTGTGTCGCCGCAGGACATTGACCGCCCGGCGCATCGGCTGCTGAAGCAGATTCAGGCGAATTACCCCTATCTGCAAGTCGAGAACGCGAACGCCATCCTGCGCCGTCTGCGGCTCATCAAGCAGCCCTGCGAAATCGACGCCATCCGCCAAGCGGAAAAGGTGACGGGCGAGGGCATCATGGCAATGATGAAGGCGAGCCGTCCGGGGATGTACGAATACCAGTACAAGGCGGAATTTGACTACGCGCTGACCCAGCACGGCCCGCAGGGGCCCGCGTTCCCGTCCATCATCAGCGCGGGGAAAAACAACTTCTGCATCCACTATTATTCCTACCGCGGACAGGCGCATGACGGCGACATGGTACTCAACGACGTCGGCGCGCAGCATGACAGCCTGATGACCGACGTCAGCCGCGGTTTCCCGTGCAACGGGCGCTTCTCGGACAAGCAGAAGCTGCTGTTCAACTGTGCGCTGCAAACGTCGAACCACATGTTCTCCATTGTCAAGCCGGGCTTCTCGATGGCGGAGGTGGATGCGACGATTCGCCGCTACAACGCGGCGCTGCTCTGCGATGCGGGCGTGCTGGACAAGCCGGAAAACATCGGGCGCTATATGTGGCACGGCGGCGCACACCATGTGGGCTACGACGTGCATGATGTTATCGAGCGTCCGCTGACGGTCAAGCCGGGCATGGTGTTCTGCATCGACGTGGGCATCTACCACGAGGAATGGGGCATCGGTTTCCGCTTGGAGGACAACCTGCTGGTAACGGAAGATGGGTGCGAAAACCTCTCGGCAGCGATTCCGCGCACGGTTGAGGACATTGAGGCAGTCATGCGGAAGGGGTAAAATCCGCATAATTGGTGAATCCTATAAAGTCGTTTTGCCACGAAAGCACACAGATGCTGCTTTCGCGGCATTTTTGCTGTATTGACTGTTTTGGAATAATCGTGCCGAAAAAAAGTGCGAAAATGGCGGGAAAACTTTCGTGAATTACTTGACAATCGCAATTCAGAAGGTTATACTTTTCATACGGATATTGTGATACGCTTTTCAAGCTGCACAAGCAAATTTGATGAGCGCACCACCAGAAAAAAAGGAGGATTTCTATCATGCGTAAGTTCCTTTCCCTGCTTCTTGCGCTGGTCATGGTGCTGTGCTGCATCCCCGCTGTGGCGGAGACGGCAGACGGCGTCTATGAAGGCAGCGGCGCCGGTCTGAACGGCCAGATTAAAGTTTCTGTGACGGTCAGCGGCGGCAAAATCACCGAAGTGAAGGTCTTGGAGCATTCCGAGACGGCGGGCATCTCCGATCCTGCGATTGAGAAGATTCCTGCGGCGATCGTCGAAGCGCAGTCTGCGGACGTGGACATCGTTTCCGGCGCGACCTTTACCTCCAAGGGCATCATCGAGGCGGTGAAGAACGCCCTGAACCCCGACGAAGCAAAAGAAGCCACCATGCCCTTTGAGCAGCCGGACATTCTGGTCATCGGCGCGGGCATGGCAGGTCTGGCGACGGCTGCCCGTGCGGCTGAGCTGGGTCTGAACGTGCTGGTTGTCGATCAGGCTGCGACCTACGGCGGCTCTGCGACCGTTGCGGGCGGCACGCTGCTGGGCACCTGCACGCGGATGCAGAAGGAAGCCGGTATCGAGGACGACCCCGATCTGTGCTTCGCGGACTTTGTGCGTCTGGGCGGCGCTGGCAACTTCAACGAGGAAATTGCCCGCGAATTCGCTGAAATCAGCGGCGAAGCGGTGGACTGGCTGGACGATCTGGGCACCGATTTCGGCGACCGCGTCCCCTACTTCGGCGTGTATCAGCCGCTGAACGTGGCGCGCAACTACTCCGGCAAGGGCGGCGCTCGTGCGTTCGTCGTGTCGCTGTACGCGGAACTGGAAAAGTATTTCTCCACCAACGCTTACATGATGCTCAACACCTACGTCACCGGCCTTGTGACCAATGACGAGGGCGCGGTCATCGGCGCGAAGGCTCGTCTGGCGGACGGCACCGAAACCACCCTGCTGGCGCCCGCGACGGTCGTCTGCACCGGCGGCTACGGCGGCAGCGAAGAACTGCTGAACAAGTACAACTTTGAAAACGTGCTGTCCACCTCTCCCGCGTGCGTGACCGGCGACGGCTATGCTTGGCTGGAAGAACTGGGCGCGCCGCTGACGAACATGGACTTCTGCACCGCGTATGCGGGCGGCATCCCGACCAGCGATGACTTCCGCTCCTTCGGCTACTTCAACGCCACCAACGGCGCGCTGTGGATTAACACCAATGGCGAGCGTATGGCAAACGAAACCGGCGCGGATTCTCACGTCAAGAGCGAAACGTGGGCGAACGCTCCCCACAACATCGTGTACACGGTCTTCTCCTCCGAAATGCTGATTCCGGACGCGAAGGTGTTCTCCACTGGCGCGTGGGGCAGCGTGAAGGAAGAATTTGACCCCTACATGGAATCCCTGATTGAAAAGGGTCTGGCGTGGAAGGCGGACACCGTGGAAGAGCTGGCGAAAAAGGTCGGCCTGCCGGTGGATACCTTCACGGCAACCATTGCGGCGTACAATGACGGCTGCGCAAACGGCAATGACCCGTTCGGCCGCACGGCGCAGGAAGTCGCGATGGCGAACGGCCCGTTCTACGCGGTCAAGACCGTTCCCTACGTCATGATTACCTGCGGCGGCCCGATGATGACCAAGGACTGCGAAGTGCTCAACTCCGACGGTCTGGTGATTGAAGGCGTTTACATCGCGGGCGAAATCGTCGGCATGGCGAACGTCGGCGGTCTGAACTCCATCGGCGGCATGGGCCACGGCAACTGCCTTGTCTGGGGCAAGAAGGCTGCGGAAGTGATCGCGGCGAAGCTCGGCAAGTAATTCTCTTTCCCCGTGCGGGTAACTGCACGGGGATTTTTCTGCCCTTTTTCAGGCATGGATGTTCTTTTGCAGCTGGTCTTTTTCGTTGCGGGGGGAATCGCGCCTGCGGGCGCGACAAGGGGGCAATGAAAACAGACGAAGTCTGCGGTCTCCCCCTTGACCCCTTCGCATTGCACACCCATGTTACTGGTCTTTTATCGCAGCAGAAAGGATTCCGCGCCTGCGGGCGCGATTCTTGCAACATGTGCCCCCGAAATACGGTAGCAGAGCTTTTTCATTGAAAATAGTATGAATTGGGCAAAATCTGCACGTTTTCTTGCAAGAATTGCGCCTGCAATCTCTTGACGAATCACGGCGAACGCGGTATACTACGAGTAGGTACACCCTGAATCAGAGTCATTAAGAGGAGGCTTTTCTGATGCAGAATATTCCCGTTGTGAAGCTGGGTCTGGTTGCGGTTTCCCGCGACTGCTTCCCGATTGCGCTGAGCGAAAAGCGCCGTGCCGCGATTGCGGAAAAGTGCGGCCAGAAGAAGCTCGACATCGTCGAAATCAAGACGACGGTGGAGAACGAGAAGGACATGCTCAAGGCGGTTGAGGAGCTGAAGGCGAACGAGTGCAACGCGGCGGTCGTGTTCCTCGGCAACTTCGGCCCGGAAACCCCCGAAACGCTGATTGCAAAGAATTTCGACGGCCCGTGCATGTTTGTGGCAGCGGCGGAAGGCGACGGCGACATGATTAACGGCCGCGGCGACGCTTACTGCGGTATGCTGAACTGCTCCTACAATCTGGGTATGCGCCACCTGAAGGGCTACATCCCGGAATACCCCATCGGCACGGCGGATGAACTGGCAGACAAGATCGCGGAATTTATCCCGATTGCCCGCGCCATCATCGGCGTGAAGAACCTCAAGATCATCACCTTCGGCCCGCGTCCTCAGGACTTCTTCGCCTGCAATGCCCCGATTAAGGGTCTGTATGAGCTGGGCGTGGAAATCGAAGAGAACTCCGAGCTGGATCTGCTCGTCTCCTACAAGGAACATGCTGGCGATGCCCGCATCCCCGCTGTCTGCGAAGACATGGCGAAGGAAATGGGCGAGGGCAAGTATTATCCGGAGCTGTGCGAGCGCATGGCGCAGTTCGAGCTGACGCTGCTGGACTGGGCAGAGGCCCACAAGGGCGCGCGCAAGTACGTTGTCTTTGCGGACAAGTGCTGGCCGGCGTTCCCGTCCCAGTTCGGCTTTGAACCCTGCTATGTCAACTCCCGTCTGGCCTCCCGCGGCATCCCGGTTGCCTGCGAAGTGGACATCTACGGCGCACTGAGCGAATACATCGGCGCGTGCGTGACCGGCGATGCTGTCACCCTGCTGGACATCAACAACTCCGTCCCGCAGTACATCTACGACGAGGACATCAAGGGCAAGTTCGATTACAAGCTGACGGACACCTTCATGGGCTTCCACTGCGGCAACACGCCGTCCTGCAAGATGTGCGACAACCGCGCTGTCAAGTACCAGCTGATTCAGCACCGCCTGCTGGAGCCCGCCGGCAGCGATCCGGATTTCACCCGCGGCACGCTGGAAGGTGACATCGCGCCCAGCCCCATCACGTTCTACCGCTTGCAGTGCGATTCTGACGGCGTGGTGCGCTCCTACATTGCGGAGGGCGAAGTGCTGCCCGTCGCGACCCGCTCCTTCGGCGGCATCGGCGTGTTCGCCATCAACGAAATGGGTCGTTTCTACCGTCATGTGCTGGTGCAGAAGCGCTATCCGCACCACGGCGCTGTGGCGTTCGACCACTGCGCAAAGCAGCTCTTCGAGGTCTTCAAGTACCTCGGCGTGCAGGACATCGCTTGGAATCAGCCGAAGTCTCTGCCCTATCCCACGGAAAATCCCTGGGCATAATCCCGAAACATCAAAGGGCGCGGCTTGCAGCAATGCAGGTCGTGCCCTTTTTTCTTGATGCGAGATAATAAAGCCCCCGGAAGCAACTGACAATTGCCACTTCCGGAGGCTTTTGCGTATCTGATTACATGATAACCTTGATTTCCGCACCGTCAGTCAGCACAGCGTCCGTCAGCACGCCGGAAACTTCCGTGCCGTTGACCAGCACCTGCTTCACGCCGCTTTCGTGGTGGGCGGTGTTGTCCACCACAATGTGCAGCCGCTTGCCGCGGAAGCTCTTGTCCATCGTGAATCCGTCCCAAGACGCGGGAATCGCCGGGCTGATGACCAGTCCTTCAGGCGTCGGGCGCAGACCCAGAATACCCTCAACGCAGCCGACCATGACCGTCGATGCCGTGCCGGTCAGCCAGTGCACATGCGCGCGGCCCGGCTGGGGCGTCTCATGACCCTCGATGAACTGCGTGTGGACATAGGGTTCCGCTTCACGCAGCTCCGCGCGGTCGTTGTAGGCGGCGGGGCAGCTCTCCGTGAAGTACTGGAACGCGCGGTCGCCGTGACCCAGCAGCGCCTCCGCGAGAATCGCCCAGCCCTGAATCTGGCAGAAGATACCGCCGTTTTCCTTCGTCGTGGGGTTAAACAGCAGCATGTTCGCGCCGTCGAAAGCGTGCTGCTTGTAGCAGGGCGCCATGATTTCCACACCGAAGGGCGTGTTCAGCTGCTCGAACGCGGTCTGCATGGCCTTTTCCGCCTGTTCAGGCGTTGCCAGGCCGGAAATGACCGCCCAGGACTGCGGGTTGAGCCACATGGACGCTTCGGGATCGTTCTTGCTGCCGATGATGCTGCCCTGCTCGCTGTAACCGCGGCGGAAACGGTCATCCTCCCAGAAGTGCTGGTTGATGAGCGCCTTCTGTTCCTCCGCCTTCTGGCGCAGGTAGACGCGGTATTCGTCGTTCTCCGGCTTGTTGGGCATCAGCTCGTCCAGCAGGCGCAGGGCAAGATACAGCTGCATGGCGACGAAGGAGGATTCGCCCGCAGCGCCCAGACGCAGGCAGTCGTTCCAGTCCGCGTGCAGACCCGCCGGCATCCCGTGCGCGCCCAGATGATTCATGGAGAAGTCAATCGCGCGCTTCAGGTGATCAAGCACCGTGCCTTCGCCGTGCGTCGCATACGGAATGACCTCGTCCATAAACGCGGTATCGCCCGTTTCGGCGATGTACTTGTAGACGGTCGGGAACAGCCACAGCGCATCGTCCGCGCGATAATGCGGATGACCCGTGGCGCGGACGTAGCTGTCGTCCTCCGGGGAATCCTCGTGCCCCGCGTTGTGGTTGAACTTCACCAGCGGCAGACCGCCGCCGTGATGCACCTGCGCGCTGAGCATGAAAACAAGGCGTTCCTTCGCCATCTTCGGGTCAAGGTGGATGATGCCCTGAATGTCCTGCACCGTGTCGCGGTAGCCCAGACCGTTGCGCTGACCGCAGTAGATGAGGGACGCCGCGCGGCTCCAGACAAACGTCGTGAAGCACTGGAAGGCATTCCAAGTGTTGATCATGCTGTTGAAATTCGCGTCGGGCGTGTTGACCGTCAAGCCGGAGAGCTCGCCGTGCCAGTAATCAACCAGCGCTTTCAGTTCACCGTCCACCTTGTCCGCGACGTTGGCATAGCTGTCCAGCAGCGCACGCGCCGCCTTTTCGCCCTTCTGCGCCAGCAGGAAGGCAATCGTCTTCGTCTCGCCGGGCTGGAGCGTCAGCACCGTGTGCAGCGAACCGCAGGGGTTGCCATTGAAGTTGAGGGAATTGCCCAGGTCGCCATCCACAACGCCCTTGGGGTTAGAGAAGCGCCCTTGACCGAGGAAGCGTTCGCGGCGGCCGGTATAGCTCTTGACCGGGCTGCCTGCCAGACCGAAGAAGCGCTCGCGGCCGTTTTCGCCATCCGCATTCACGCCGCAGAACTGGTTGATATGCTCGATGATATGGTCACCGTGGAAGGTCGTTGTGGTGATAAACTGCGTATACTGGAGGTTGACCAAATCCTGCTCATAGTTGCTCTCAGTGGTCAGCTCGCAGTAAGAGAAAACGGAGATGGTGCGGGGCTTGTCGGACTTGTTCGTCACCGCCACGCGCCAAACCTCGTGCGTCGCGCCCAGCGGCACATAGTACAACGTCTTGCTCTCGATGCCGCTGTATGTGCTTTCGACCTCCGTGTAGCTCGTGCCGTGACGGGTGATGGTCTTGTACTGTTCCAGCGGCTTCTCCACCGGCCGCCACGTTGCCGACCAATAATCGCCCGTTTCGTCATCCCGCAGATAGACATAGCGCCCTGGCTCATCGAACTGGTTGAAGGTATAGCGCAGGATGCGTCCCGCCGCGCCGGACTTGACGAAGCTGTATCCGCCGGCGTTCTGGGTCACAATCGCGCCGTATTCCGGAGAGCCGAGGTAGTTTGCCCACGGCATGGGCGTGCGCGGGTCGGTGATGACGTACTCGCGCGCAGCATCACTAAAGTAACCGAACTGCATAAGAGAAATCCTCCTTACGTAATTCATCGTCAGGGTTATCTCCGAAAACGTTTTCCCGGACAGGCGGAAATCCTCCTGCCCTTTCAAACGCTTCTATCCGTGCGTATTGTAGCATACTTTTCCTCTTCGCGCAAGGAGAGAATGCACACTTCGGAAACTTTTTTCCCGAAAAAGAGGGGGATAGATGCGAATCCCCCGGCAACAAAAAAGGCCAGCACCGAGAGAAAACCTTCTCCCATGCTGGTCGTCCGCGCCCATCTGTCGCGACAATGTGCAAATTGTGAGCAAAACAGCTTGGGGGTTCCTGCGGGAGCGCAAAGTTACTGGCAGGGACGCTGTCCCTACACCCTGCAAGGGGAAATGAAACGGGACGAAGTCCTCCCCTTGACCCCTCCGCGCGATTGAGTTGGTCGCTATCCCATGCTTTGCCCGCGTGTTTATCCGCTTTTATCCTTATTCCGTGTAAACCGCACGCGCACCGCCGATATACGGCAGCCGCGAATACGCCATCACCAAATTCGCATGTCCCACATGGCTCGTCGAAATCCGCAGCGGCACTGCCACCGGACGAATGTGCATTCCCACCAGCGTATCGCCAATATCAATCGCCGCATCCGCCTGAATGCTCACCGCCAAGGCGGGTTTCTCCATCTTCTTCCACGCCGCCGCCGGTACACTGCCGCCCGCTTTCGGCTGCGGTATCGCCCGCACCTGCGTCAGTCCCAGTTCCTTCAGCACCGCCTTCTCCACCACAATTCCGCGGTTCAGGTGCTCGCAGCACTGGAACGCCGCATGAACGCCGTGCCCCTTGCACGCCGCCAGCATCGCTTCCGCCACAATCTCGCCTAATTCCGGCACACTGCCCTTGCCGATGCGCGCGCCCGTAATCTCGCTCGTCGAACAGCCCAGCACAATCACGCTGCCGCTCTCCAGATGCCCCGCATCCATCAGCGCACCAACGGCTTCGTTCAGAATGCGGTTGATTTCCGCGCGTAAAGTTTCCCTCTGTGCCTCGTCAAACATGTTCAAGCCCTCCCTGTTCTTTCTGCGCTGATTCCTGCTGGAATGGGGTCTTCTGGCGGAGCATTTCCAGCGCATTGCCTGCGCCGATAACCGCCAAGCGCCCCAGCAGGTTCGCAATCATCCGCGCCGTTTCAATGTCGATTTGTTCCCGCACGCCGCGAATCGCCGTCACTCCCGCATGGACATCCTTGCGCATTTCCTTCCAATTGATGCGCTGCGTCGATGCCAGCAGGTCGAAGATAGCATCCACGAACTTGCGGCGCTGCTCGCGGGTACACTGTGCCAGCCACTGGTGCACCGTCTGGTTGACCAGAACGCTGCCCTTGTCCAGATCCTCGGCATAGCAGAAATCCTTGCCCCGCACTTCCCACGAGAACGGGTCGTGCTGCATGATACCGTTGTTGTCCGAGATGACGACACGATGCACCGGGTGCGCCGCCATCAACAGCCCCACGACCGCAAACTGCGGCACATAGGCAATGATGCGGCTCGCCACGGCAGCGTATCCGTCGGACGCGGCGGTTTCGTCATCCACACCCGGCCCGTCGAAGCTGACGACGCGGCGGATGCGCCCCTGCAAGTCCGCCTTGGTATGCGCAGCGGCGTAGACGGCGAGGTTTCCGCCCTTGCTGTGCCCCGTCACGATGACGTCACCCGCATCCTGCGTCAGGTGGCGTTCAAGGTACTTTTGCGCCGCCGCCTGCGCCGG
>UMAP01057582.1_pt1 | contig 12665 bp, 7 predicted proteins | sample 1963731 | NCBI WGS metagenome assembly UMAP01 (sample SAMEA4835918, study PRJEB28245) | human gut metagenome | biome: gut microbiome; material: fecal sample | place: Denmark | collected 2008 | reverse complement strand
CCTGCAAAAAACAATTCTCTTTTTACTGGTCTTAACAAAAACATATCATCATTAAAATAGACAAATCTTTCAGCTAAACCCTCTATCCTATGTAAATTCAATTCAATAGAATGTGAACTAAATGTAGGTAAATATTCTTTTGGTATAAAATCACTATGTTTAACAATATTTAACTTTGGATTATCTATATTTAAGCATTTGGGCAAATGACCATAGGTTACAAAATGTATTTTGTTAACCCATGGTGCAAATTTTTCTACAGCTCTAAACCAATATTGCATATTATCCCAATCACGAAAACGCACATTACGATTATCTGCATTTTTATTGGGACTATACTTTGCTTTTTCTGCTTGCCATACTGGGTCGTTGCCATCAACCCAAGTAACAACAAAGTCAATCGGATAATTTTCAATCATCTTTTAACAACTCGCTTTGTCTTAATTTTTCTATGACTTGATTTGGTTTTATACTTGCTAAGCAATCTATATTCTTAGCACAAGTACGCTTCCAACAACCATCACATTCATGACCTGCTAAAATCACATTTTCACTTTGTCTATATGGACCATTTCTATTAGGATCTGTTGGCCCCATAAGCATAATTGCAGGAATATTTAAAGCTGCTGCTAAATGAAGATTTCCAGTATCTCCACCCACAACAGCCTTTGATAATTTAATAAGTCTAGCCGTTTGCATCAAGCTTGTTTTTCCCACAAAATTTATAATATTATTTTCTCTAGCTAATTTAATAATAGCTTGTGATTTTTGTTCATCATCTTTTCCAAAACCAATTAAGACTACTTTTAAGTTATATCCTGCTAATAAATCGCTTAATTTAGCAAAATTTTCTACAGACCAACATTTATTTATCCAATTAGTACCCACTGCAAAAATTATAAATTTTTGATTTAATATACTCTCTTTAATCAATAAATTATCTACAAAATCAATTTCATCTTGTGTATTAACTAAAGGAAATATTATATTTTCTGTATCACAATCTAAACATTTAACAGTATCTAAATATCTATCTACAATATGACCATTTTTATTATTGCCTACTATGCGTTTACTGATTAAATTGCTACCTTCACGCATATCTACATAGCCTATTTTTTTCTTTGCCTTGGCAGCAAATACTACAGCTGCTGACTTAAATAAACCTTGTAAATCTATAGATATATCATATTTTCTTTTTTGCAATAACTTAGCAAATGGTCGATAATTTTCCTTAAAACCATTCCATGATTTAAATGCTTTTTTATGAAAAATAATTATTTCATCTACATATGGATTGTGTTTCACCAATTCATATGCTGTAGGTTCCACAACCCATGTAATATGCGCATTAGGATATCGTTTTTTCAAAACATATGCTATAGGTAATGCATGAATTACATCTCCTATTGCACTTAATTTTACAATTAAAATATTCATAAAAACCTCATTACTTTTATCTACCGAAAATATAAATTAAAAATTTTTGCTAATATATTTTTCTATTATTTGATTTTACCAATATTTTTTCAAATAGTAAATACTTATTTACTATTTAAAGTCCCAAAAGAAAAGCTACATCTTTAAATTATCTAAAAATGTAGCATATCTTTAAATTATTTAATTAATATATATCTAATATTTTTTGTACTATATTTGTGGTAGAACATCCCTCTACTACTTTTATAAATTTTATCTTACCACCATATTTTTTTACTGTTGCTGTTTCTGGAAGAGATTCTTCTGTATAATCTCCACCTTTTACATAGATATCTGGTTTTACTTTACTGATTAATTTATCAGCTGTTGTTTCATCAAAAATAACTACATAATCTACAGCTTTTAAACTATCTATAACCTCTGCTCGCTCTTTTTGCGGAACAATTGGTCTTTTGTCTGATTTATACTGCTTTACAGACTGATCACTATTTAACCCTAAAATTAAATAATCTGCTAATTTACTAGCTTCATTTAAATAACGAACATGACCTGCATGTATTAAATCAAAAGTGCCATTAGTAAGTGCTATAGTTTTATTACCCTTACGCAAGATTTCACAAAATTTTTCAATATCTTGTATATCTATAATCATCACTAAAATCCTATCTGTAATTATTATTTTTTCAATACAGCAATTAATTCCTCATCAGAAACTGTAGCTGTTCCCATTTTACGTACAGCAATACCAGAAGCAAAATTAGAAAGTTCAGCTGCTTGACTTGGCATCGCACCTGTAGCTAATGCTGTGATAAAGGTAGCAACACATGTATCACCTGCTCCCGATACATCAAATACTTCTGATTTATCAGATACTGGGATATTATGCACATCTCCATTTGCTTCAAATAAAGTCATACCTTTTTCGCCACGTGTAACTAAAATTCCCTTTGCTTGCATTTTTACTAAAAATTCCTGTGCCGCTTTATATAAAATTTCCTCATTATCTATTTTATAGCCTACAGCACTAGCTAATTCTGCATCATTTTGTTTTACATAATCAGTACCTACAAAATTGAAAATAGCATATCGAGAATCTATTATTGATGGTATATCATATTCTTTACTTAAAGATAAAATTAAATCACGAATTTTAGGTGTAATTGTTCCACTACCATAATCGCTCATTACTACACCTTGCATCTGTGGCATGACCATTTGAATGTAATTCATCAATTCTTTTTCATATATTTCACTGATAACTTCATTACATTCTCTATCAATACGTACTACCTGTTGACTTACTGTAGCTCTACCACCTGCAATAACACGTGTCTTAGTAATAGTTTTGCGATTTTTATCACAAAACATACCTTCAGTATTTACATTATTTTCTTCTAATATTTGCTTTAAATTTAAAGCACCTTTATCTTCGCCTAAAATACCTACAGCAAAAGCTTTTCCTCCCAATGTAGCTACATTATTAACTACATTAGCAGCACCGCCAGCCACTGTTTTTTCTTCTGACTCTATCAATACTAAAACTGGCGCTTCACGAGAAATACGAGAAATATCACCTTTTAAATATATATCAGCAATCATATCACCAATAATTAAAATGCGTTTTCCCTTAAATTTTTCTACAAAATTAATCAATTCCGGCTTCATAAATTCACCTTTTTTCTCTATATATTAGAAATTTAAGAAATTAAAATGTAAACTCCATTTATCTTTTTTCTGTTCATATTTTAATTCAGTTTCTACACAATGCCAATCATGATACCAATAATAATCTAAATCTCTTAAACGAAGCTGATCTGACGCATCATATCCTGTTGCTACAACAAAGCGATTTTTATCATCTATAGTATAACTTAGACCTGCGGATACTTTTTTGGAATAATCTTCTAATCCATATTGGAATAAAGTATTTTCTGCACTAACTCTTGAATAATGATATCCTGTATAAGCTACTAATCTATCAGTTAATTCACCAAGTAAAGTCACATCATAATACAAACTATTATAATTGCTATCATCATAATCTTCATAAACTAAGCGATAACCTATGCTTGGAAATAATCTAAATTTACCTTCTGTATCTAAATTTATAGGATCATGATGGAGAGATAAATTATGTTCACGATGCCAACTTTTAATATTATTTTCTTCCCATAAACCATATTCATTATAGAAATTAAAACTAAGTGGTGTATCGCCTATTCTACTGCCATAATTATATACATATGCTATATTTTTTTCTAACCAACGATCATCATCATCTTCATATTTACCATTTTCTATTTTAAAAGTACTACCCGCATTATTCCAAGCTACACCATAAATATTTCTCATATCATGCTTAGTAGTATATTTTAAATCAGCATAAGCTTTTACATTATCCATAAGTGGTGCATCTAATTTATAACCGATAGATAAACCATCATCATCATTTATACGAATACGCAGTGGTATCCATTGATTTTTTCCATCGCTATTAGTACCTATTTTAGTACTATATTCATCTGTTTGATAAATAACTTGACCTTTGATTAAAAATTTCGCATTATATGCTACCATATGGTCATCAGGATAAATTTCAATTTTCTCAGCAGTCAAACAGTAATCTGGTTTTTTTGCAGGACAACGTGTCATAGTGCCATTGTAAATTATATAGTAATCAGGATAAAATTCTACTTGTTCCCCTGAAATATATCTATTATCTACACGACCTTTTACATTATTCATTACACCAGTTTTTTCATTATAATTATATTTTGTTTTCTCACTGTTGATATCAAGTGTTGGATTAGCTACCTGCATAACATGAGCATGAACAGGAATATCCACATCACCTGTATTTAAATTACCATTTGCATCTTCAGTAGTCATGCGTGAATAATTCTGCGTGATTTTTACATTGCCCTTACCATATACTTCACCTGTTACTGAATCATACATAATATCATTACCCTCAAAAATAATGGGTGCTTCTTGAGGGTTTTGTATAACAATGCCTTCTTTTTCATATTGAGCATCTAATTCTGCTTTAAATTCATTAATAGCTTTATTTTTTTCTTTATCTCTAGCTTCACGACGTTGGTCTTCAACATAATTTAAGATTTCAACATCAGTATCTGAAGCTAATACTGGCTGATTATATGTACATAAAGATAATGCACTTAATGATATCGCCCACAATATTTTTTTCTCTATTTTCATTAAAATATTCACCTATCTTAAAATAAATTTAACTAAATACACTTAAATTATTATACCATGATAATATCTTCTTTGCCGAATTACTTTTCGCTAAAATCTAAAAGGACTCTACATTTATTGCAGAGCCCTTTTCATTTATCTATTATATTTTTCTACTAAGGAACACAAATACATTGCTTTTTCGTCTGTCAATGCATCTTTTTGCATACGCCAACCCCAGTTAGTGCCTACTGTACCAGGTAAATTCATTCTAGCATTACTATCCAAATTCAAAACATCTTGCATTGGCAATATCGCCATCTTAGAAGCACTAGCATATGCTAATTTTACCAATTCATCTAATAAAGCCTCATTATCATCAACTTTAACTTCTAATAAATCTGCTAAAACTGCTTTATCCTGTGGAGATATATCCTCTTTAAGCCAGCCTAAAGTTGTATTATTATCATGAGTGCCTGTATAGACAATACTATTTTTCGGACTGATAAAGTTTAATTTATGATATTTATTTGCATATAATTCAAATTGCAAAACTTTCATGCCTGGGAAATTACAACTATTTTTCAAAGCTTCGACTTCTGGAGTGATTACACCTAAATCTTCAGCGATAATTGGCACATCACCTAGATATTCTTTGATTTTATCAAATAAGTCTTTTCCTGGACCTTTAACCCATTTACCAACACGAGCATTTGTAGCCATACCAGATACTTCCCAATAAGCTTCAAAACCACGGAAATGGTCAATGCGAATTATATCTACTAAATTCAACAATGTAGCTATACGTTTACGCCACCAACTATAGTCATCTCTTTGCATTACCTTCCAGAGATAATGTGGATTGCCCCAAAGTTGACCATCTTCACTGAAATAATCTGGTGGCACTCCTGCTGCTGTCTTTAAGGTGCCATCAGCATTCAAATTAAATAAATCTTGATGTACCCATACATCAGCACTATCATGTGATGGGAAAATTGGAACATCACCGACTATTTGTATGCCTTTTTCGTTTGCATAAGCATGTAAATCTTGCCACTGTTTAAAGAAAATATATTGTTTAAACTTAGCATAAGCAATATCTTGTGCCAAAGAAATTCTACAAGACTCTAAAGCTTGAGGTTTACGCAATTTTATATCTAAATTCCATTCATACCATGGTAAGTTTTTATAATATTTCTTTAATGCCATGAATAGTGCATAATCTTCAAGCCAATAACTTTGCTGTTGACAAAAAGCAGTATAATCTGCATCTGCTACAAAATTGGCAAAAGCTTTTGTTAAGATTTTTTCTTTATAAGCTTCTACTTTTACAAAATCTACTTTATCAACATCAGCTTTATAATCTAAAACAATATCTTTAGCTTCCAATAAATTGATTTCCACCAATTTTTCAGGAGAAATAAGCATAGTATTGCCAGCAAAAGCAGATGGAGATTGATATGGAGATGCTCCATATCCTACTGGATTTAATGGCAATACTTGCCAAATCTTTTGTTTAGCTTTTACTAACCAATCCACAAAATTATAAGCTTCTTTTCCTAAATCACCAATACCATAATCAGATGGAAGGGATGTTGGATGCATGATAATACCAGCTTTTCTAGCATATTCTATATTTTCTTTTTCCTGTTCAAATACTAGAGCTGTGAGCGGTTCAATTTCTATCTTAGCTTTATTATCTATGATTTCCACATCAGGATACATATTAGTTATTTCATGTAATTTACGCTGACAAAAACCATGAACATCAATTTCTATCGTCATAGTCTTTTCTTGATGACGATTTAATACCACTAAGATGCAATCATCATCTATTTTTTGTCCAAATCTATCTTTGCCTAATTTTGTAGTTCTCATATAAGCTAAGACATCATCTTGAGCATATACTGGTATATACCAGCCAGTTTGCAATACTTGTCGATGATTGCGCAGTGCTATCATACGCGTAAAGAAATGACGTAAATTATTATCAGCTTCATCCCATTTATAGCTTGCTCTATTATGTGGATCGCGATATCCCTGCATACCGATTTCATCGCCATAATAAATTGATGGCACTCCCGGCAATGTCATCTGCCAAACAACGGCTAATTTCAAACGAGCAATAGCTAAACGCAAATAAGCATCATCTAATTTGAATTTTGCCTGTACACTAGCTGGTACATTTTCTACACTTGGAGCTTCGCCTAATAAAGTCAAAATACGTTCTACATCATGACTACCCAATAAATTCATCATGGCATAGAGATTTTCTTCAGGATAATTTTCATGCTGATTTAAAATACTTACTTCTGTTTCTTGAGCTGATTTATTTTTCAAAATAAAATCTAAAATAATTCTGCGCAATGGATAATTCATCGCACTATCCATCTCATAACCACAAAGATATTCACGATGAACATTATACGCTATTTTATTTGAAGCATCTTCCCATACTTCACCAATGATAACTGCATCTTTATCTAATTTCTTCAATTTTTGATAAAAACAACGTGTAAATTTCTGTGGCAATTCATCAATTACATCTAAACGCCAACCACTTATGCCTTTATCCATCCAAAAATTCATTACACTATCTTCACTGCGAATGATGAAATCCATATATGATGGTGTTGTTTCCTTTGTGTTTGGCATACTTGTAAAGCCCCACCAACAATCATATTTACAAGGATATTCCTTGAAATCATACCATTCATAATATGGAGATTCTTTGGATTGATATGCACCTACACTGTCAAAATTGCCAAAGCGATTGAAGTATATACTATCACTGCCAGTATGACTAAATACCCCATCTAAGATAATACGAATTCCCATCTCTTTAGCTTGACTACAAAGCTGTGCAAATTCTTCATTAGTGCCAAACATTGGGTCTACTTGATGATAATCTGCCGTATCATAATGATGATTAGCACGTGATTTAAAAATAGGATTAAAATAAATCACAGATATTCCCAAATCTTTTAAATAAGATAATTTCTCTTTTATACCTTGGATATTTCCGCCAAAATAATCATAAGTGATTACATTTTTTGTATCTGGGTCTAAATAATACATTGGTGGCTCATTCCAATCACAATGAAGCACCGCATGTTTTTTCTGTGGAATATTATTGCCACTACGATAAAATCTATCAGGAAAAATCTGATACATAACGGCTTTTTTAAACCAATCTGGCGTTTTTACATCTTTTTTAAATACTGTAATCTGATAAGATGGTGGCACCTCTAGTGCTTCTTGACCAATACCACCCATTTGCGCCTTATTATTGCCATAATATAATAATTTGCCATCAGCTAATTCAATTATAAAATAATACCAAACAAGACAACCATCTTCAGGCATATCTAAATCAATAAAATAATGTTTTTCATCCCATGAAGATTTTTTTAAATTATAATATATTGAACCACAAGTTTCTTGCCATGTATGTAAACGCACCAAAGAAACTTTATCTTTTAAATCAACATCAATTGCCAATCTCACAAAAGATTGTGTCGGCACTGCCCCTATAGGACTGCGATAATATAGATTTCGCGAATCATGAAAAATCATTTATATTATCCCGTTGCCAAAAATCTATAAAAATATAAAAATTTGTTTATTTCCTTCTTCATTGAATCCGATTTTGCCATAGCTACTTTCGTTTGATATGATTCTCCAAAGGCTTAAATTCGGATACAACGAATCCTACATATTAGCATTTTCTTGCTTGTGAAACTATGCTAATTTATACATAGATAAATTTAGTGAAGCATTTAAGTCTCTATCAATTACTGCTCCACAGTGTGGACATCTATAAACTCTATCTTTTAGTTTTAAATCTTTCTTTATAAATCCACACTTGTTACAAGTTTTTGATGATGGATAAAATCTATCTGCTACTACTAATTCAATTCCATTTAATTCAGATTTATATGTTAGATACTGTCTAAACTTATGGAAACATTGTTTTTTTACTGAATCAGATAAATGTTTATTTTTCATCATTCCAGAAACATTCAAATCTTCTATTACAATTCTATATGGTTTGGTTTTCACTATACTTGTTGTAACTTGATGAATATAATTGTTTCTAATATTAGCTAATTTTCTATATATTAGTTTTGTTGTATTCTCTAATTTTTTTATATTTTTAGTTTTGATAAATTGGCAACGTTCACCTCCTTCTTTTTTGATTTTATTTATTTCATATTTTCTACTTATTTGTCTTTGCTTTTGTTTTAATCTTTTTTCTAATTTTTTTACTTTTTTAGTCTTATTAATGTTTTTAAATATTTTTCCATCGGAACAAATAGCCAACTCTTTCAATCCTAAATCTATACCTAATGAAATATTTGTTAATTCTTCCTTTTTTTCATTAACTTCTATTCCAACCGATAGATACCAATATTTATTATCATAAGTTATTCTAGGATTATTATATTTAACATTAATTGGTATTTGTTCATTTATTTTTATCCAACCTACTTTTTCAATTAAAACTTTTTTCTCTTTAACTTTTAATTTAATCGGGTCGTTATAAAAACTAGGTTTACTTTTTTTCCTACTTTTAAATTTGGGTTTGTTAGCTAAGCTTTTAAAAAATCTTTTATAAGCCTTACAAGCATCTTTTACAGATTGTTTAGTGATATTATTTGATACTTCATTTAACCAAGTTAGTTCAGACTTTTTAAGTTGAGTTAATTCTTTTCTGATAACTCCGTCGTTAATAAATTTACCACCATTTTTATAATTTTCTTCCTGTTTTGCGAGAGTATAATTATAGATGAATCTAGCAGTTCCTACAGATTGCCACAGTTTTTGTTCTTGCTCTTTTGTTGGATAAATTCTAACTTTTTTCGCAAGTATCATCTTCTATTAACTCCTTAATCATTTTTTTAGCTTTATTAGTTCTTTTTCCTTGAAGTCCACAACTAAATACAGTAACTATTTGAATTAAATCTTCTACTAACTCTTGTTCTTCAGTTCTCTCTGTATTATCAATAATTTCAATTGTTGTTCCATATTTTGTCTGCAAATTCTCCTATTGAGTAATATTTCATATTATCACCTCAATAGTGTCATATCATAATCTTTAAATAATTTATAGATTTTTATATAAAATTATATATTATTTATAACAGCTTTAAGCCTCCCCTGATTAAAACTTCAATCATCTATAAAATAATTATCGCTTAATACAGACCTTATTTTGTTGAGTAAGCAAAATTTTATAAAAATCGTATTAAGCGATAAAATTTTTATTTTAAACTAATTATTAAGCCTTTAAGCTATTATACAATTCTTTATATTGTTTAGCTGATTCTTCCCAGCTGTAATCAGCAGTCATAGCATTTTCTACAAGATGAATATGTTTTCTATCATCAGCAATACCATCTATTGCACGTTTGATGGAGAATAATAATTCATGTGCATTGTAATTATTAAAGCTAAAGCCATTACCAGTTTGAGTGTAATTGTTATATGCTTCAACAGTATCTTTTAAACCACCTGTAGCACGTACAATTGGCACAGTACCATAACGGAGAGCGATAAGCTGACCAATACCGCATGGTTCATATTGAGATGGCATCAAGAATAAATCACTTGCAGCATAAATTTGATGTGCTAATTCATTATTAAAGAAGATATTAGCAGATACTTTTTTCGGATAGCGCCATACAAGACCTTTGAACCAGTCTTCATATTGTCTATCGCCTGTACCTAAGATTACAAATTGTACATTTTCATATTCAAGTAATTCATCTAAGATACGTGTAACTAAATCAAGACCTTTAGCTTCAACTAAACGAGTTACCATACCAATCATTGGAATTTTGCGATTTACTGGTAAGCCCAATTTTTTCTGAAGTTGTTCTTTATTATCACCTTTGATAGCAATTGCATTATGTACATCAAAGTTTTTAAAGATGTACTTATCAGTTTCTGGATTATAATCTTCATAATCAAGACCATTGATAATACCAGATAAATCTGCATCACGTTTTTGAAGCATACCTTCAAGACCTTCACCATAATAAGGATCTTGAATTTCTTTAGCATAACTGCGACTTACAGTAGTAACTTTATCAGAATATACGATAGCACCTTTCATGAAGTTGATATCATCGAAGTATTCCAAATCACCATTGTTGAAATATTTCCAATCAAGACCTAATACATCTGGTAAATATCCTTTCCAGAAACGACCTTGATATTTCAAATTGTGAATAGTATATACTGTTTTAATCTTGTTATAGCGTACATCTTCATTATGTTCGAGTTTTAAATAAACGCTAATTAAACCAGTTTGCCAATCATTCATATGAATAACATCTGGCCAGAAATCAATATGAGGAAGCATTTCAAGAACAGCTCTGCAGAAGAAAGTAAATCTTTCTACATCATCTGGATAACCATAATATCCTTCACGATAGAAATATTCCTGATTATCAATGAAATAAAATGGTACATCTTTATAATCGTATCTATCAATACCTAGATATTTTTTACGCCAGGAAACGTTGATTTCACCATCATAAATATGTTCCATATTATTGCGATATTCTTCTTTTATACCACTGTATTTTGGTATAACAACACGAACATCTACACCTTTTTGTTTTAATTCTTTAGGTAAAGAACCCGCTACATCTGCAAGACCGCCTGTTTTTACAAAAGGCACAGCTTCTGAGGCTACATATAAAACTTTTAACACTATAACACGACCTTCCTCTATGATTGTATATATAGCCCATATAATAAAAATTATATGGGCTATAACTTAAATTATTTCAAGGCATAAGCTTTAGCCTTTTGACGTTGTTTTGATCTATTACCATTAAGTTTTACCTTTTCTAGTTTTTCAGCTTCAATTACTGTCTGTTTTTTAGCTTCAACAGGACGCAATTTCAATCTGAAATATACTGTACCAAGTGGTGGTAAAGTAATTTGAATAGATTGATTTAAATTATGCCAGAATACATCTTCTGATTTAAAGTCACCTTCATTTAATACATTAGAACCACCATATTCTTCTTTATCTGTATTAAATACTTCTTGATAAATACCTTTTTCAGGTACACCAATACGGTAACCATGACGCACTTCTGGAGTGAAGTTACATACTACAATGATGAAATCATCTTGGTCTTCAGCATAACGAATAAAGGAAATAACGCTATTTTCATTATCGTTACAATCAATCCAGCGGAAACCACGCCAATCAAAGTCTACTTGCCATAAAGCTTTATGTTCACAATAGAATTTATTCAATTCTTTAGAGAATCTCTGCATTTTTGTATGCATTGGATACAATTCAGCTAAATGCCAATCAAGACTATCGTCATATTTCCATTCGATAAATTGACCAAATTCGCCACCCATGAATAATAATTTTTTACCAGGGTGAGTCATCCAATAACCAAAGAAGGAACGAAGACCAGCGAATTTACGCCAATAATCGCCTGGCATTTTTTCAATTAAAGAGCATTTACCATGAACTACTTCATCATGAGATAATGGCAATACAAAGTTTTCAGAGAAAGCATACATCAAGGAGAATGTAATTTTATCATGATTCCATTTACGATAAATAGGATCAAGGCTCATATATTTGAGCATATCATTCATCCAGCCCATATTCCATTTATAGTTGAAGCCCATACCGCCCATATAAGTTGGACGAGAAATCATAGGCCATGATGTAGATTCTTCTGCCATCATCAAAGCATTAGGATGATATTTGAAAATCGCTTCATTTAGATTTTTAATTAATTCCATAGCTTCAAGGTTACCAGTATCACCATATTTATTAGGTTCCCACTGACCTTCTTCACGACCGTAGTTTAGATACAACATATTAGCTACAGCATCAATTCTAAGCCCATCAATATGATATTCATTTAACCAAAATAGAGCATTAGAAATTAAGAAGCTATGCACTTCACGACGACCATAGTCGAAGTTAGTTGTACCCCATTGCCAATTTTCACGGCGTTTTTCATTATCAGATTCATATAAAG
>UMAP01018101.1_pt1 | contig 12712 bp, 10 predicted proteins | sample 1963731 | NCBI WGS metagenome assembly UMAP01 (sample SAMEA4835918, study PRJEB28245) | human gut metagenome | biome: gut microbiome; material: fecal sample | place: Denmark | collected 2008 | reverse complement strand
CGTGCCGAGGGTTCGAATCCTTCTACCCCTGCCAAGGTAAGCCGTACACCTTCGGGTGTGCGGCTTTTCTCGTTGGCTGTTCGGCGTGAGCTCCAGTGGCGCTGTAAAAGCATACAATTCAGCCGCTGCTTTGGGGAAATATATTTTTCTTTGCAGCCCACTTGATTTTTTGTTTTGTTATAGTATAATTAACTCCGCGCTTGAGCAAAACAGGGTGCCAACCACCCTCTTTTTTACTTTTGCGCGTTGTTTTGTGTGGAAAAATGATCTTGTTGAGGGAACGCATATGACCAAAGATTTAACGAGCGGAAATCCGTTCAAAATCATCCTGTTGTTCACCCTGCCGCTGATGCTGGGCAACCTGTTCCAGCAGTTTTACAGCCTGGCAGATACCATCATTGTGGGCCGTTTTGTCGGTGTCAATGCGCTGGCGGCAGTTGGCGCTACCGGCTCGGTCAACTATCTGATCCTGGGTTTTGTTATTGGCATGTGCAACGGCTTTGCTATCCCCATCGCACAGCTGTTTGGTGCCCATGATGACAGCGACCTGCGCCGCCATGTGGCCAATGCAACCTGGCTGTGCATTGCCTGGGGTGTTGTGCTTACCGTTGTCACGGTGGCGCTGACCCGCCCCATTATGGAGCTGATGCAGACCCCGGCGGACATTATTGATGGTGCCAGCACCTACATTGGCTGGATCTTTGCGGGAATTCCCTTTGTTTTTCTCTATAATATGGTTTCGGCCATCATGCGCGCTTTGGGCGACAGCAAAACCCCGCTTTACTTCCTGGTGCTGACCAGCGCTGTCAACATTGTGCTGGATCTGGTGCTCATCATCAACTTTAATATGGGCGTTTTGGGTGCCGCTGTGGCAACCGATGTTTCGCAGGCAATCTCCGGCGTGATCAGCCTGATCTATCTGATCAAAAAGTTCAAGATCCTGCATATGACGCGGGATGAATGGAAATACAGCCGCTCTACCTGCCGCCGCCTGTCTGCTATGGGCCTGCCCATGGGCCTGCAGTGTACCATCACGGCCGTGGGCGGCGTTATAATGCAGTGGGCCGTCAACGGGCTGGGCAGCTCTGTGGTTGCCGCCATTACGGCTGCGGGCAAAACCCAAAACCTGCTCTCCTGTGCGTTGGAAAGCATCGGCACCGCTATGGCAACCTATGCGGGCCAGAACCTTGGCGCGGCCCGGCTGGACCGTGTGCGCAGCGGTGTAAAAAGCTCCTACATTATGGTGGTTGCTTATTCCGTCCTTGCTTTTATTGCCCTGCACTTTGGCGATGTCGTGATCATCGGCCTCTTCCTGGATACCAAGACCGAGGTTGAGATCGTGGCGATGGCGCGAGATTATATGTTCTGGAACAGTCTGTTCTTTATCCCGCTCGGCGCGCTCATCGTATGGCGCTATACCATTCAGGGGCTGGGCTATTCCACACTTGCCATGATGGCCGGTGTGGCCGAAATGGTGGCGCGTACCGTTATCGCCCTGGTGCTGATTCCGGTGCTGGGCTATTTTGGCGCAGAGCTGTCCAACCCGGTAGCCTGGGTGGCGGCCTGCCTGTTCCTGTACCCGGCTTACCTGTGGACGGTCAAACACCTGGAAAACCGCCTGCTTGCCGGCCACCTTGCCATGAAGCACAGCGCGGTAGGGGATTGACCCTCTGAATTTTTATCACGATCCATGCTTTTGCCCTGCATGCCCTGCGGTATGCGGGGCATTTTTGCACCATTCCGGCATTTTTTCAAAAAGCTCTTGCCCTGCGGCGGCAAAAGCAATATAATAACTGTATATTTATTCATAGAGGGTCAGAGCGTATCGAATAAGCAAACAAGCGGGTGGAATATTTTCACCACGTTTGCTTTACGGTACGCCCCAGCGGGCCGCATACGCCCTGTATGTGCAAAAAAGGGCAGGGGAAGTGCCGCGCCGCGCAACAAGAGGGAAGGAAGTATTATTATGCCGGAAAAGAAACCGTTCATCACCCTTGAGCAGGCACAGGAAATTATTGCCGATGTGCCTACCCCGTTCCATCTTTATGACGAAAAAGGCATCCGCGCCAATGCACGCCTTGTCAACAAAGCTTTTGCATGGAACAAAGGTTTTAAGGAGTATTTTGCCGTTAAGGCAACCCCCAACCCGTACCTGCTGCGCATCCTGAAAGAGGAAGGCTGCGGCGTGGACTGCTCCAGCTACACCGAACTGCTGCTGAGCGAAGCCTGTGGCTTCAGCGGCAGCGATATCATGTTCTCCTCCAACGAAACGCCGGTGCAGGACATGAAGAAGGCGTATGACTTGGGCGCTTACATTAACCTGGACGACCTGACCCATGTGGATTTCCTCAAGAATGTGGCAGGTATCCCCGAAACGATCTGCTGCCGCTTTAACCCCGGCGGAACCTTTGACCTGGGCAACGGCATCATGGATAACCCCGGCGATTCCAAGTACGGCATGTCCGAAGAGCAGATGACCGAAGCTTATACCCGCCTGATGGCACTGGGTGCAAAGAACTTCGGCATCCATGCTTTCCTGGCCAGCAATACCGTTACCGATGATTATTACCCGGAACTGGCCGGTATCCTGTTCAACCTGGCTGTGCGTCTGCACCAAAAGACCGGTGCACACATCAAGTTCATCAACCTGTCCGGCGGCGTTGGCGTTGCCTACAAGCCGGAGCAGCGCTCCAATGATATCCTGGCCATTGGCGAGGGTGTCCGCAAAAAGTTTGAGGAGATCCTGGTGCCCGCCGGTATGGGCGACGTTGCCATCTTTACCGAGATGGGGCGCTTTATGCTGGCTCCGTATGGCTGCTTGGTTGCCACAGCCATCCACGAAAAGCACATTTATAAAGAGTATATCGGCCTGGATGCCTGCGCTGCCAACCTGATGCGCCCGGCCATGTACGGTTCCTACCACCACATCACCGTGCTGGGCAAAGAGAACGCCCCCTGCGACCATAAATACGATGTGGTCGGCGGTCTGTGCGAGAACAATGATAAGTTTGCCATTGATCGTATGCTGCCCAAGATCGATATGGGCGATGTGCTGGTCATCCACGATACCGGTGCCCATGGCTTCTCGATGGGATATAACTACAACGGCAAGCTGCGCAGCGCCGAAGTGCTGCTGTGCGAGGATGGCTCCCACCAACTGATCCGCCGCGCCGAGACCCCGGCAGACTATTTTGCCACCTTTGATTTTACCCCATTCTACAAAAAAATGGGCCTGTAATATACAGCCCAAAGTGAGGAGACGCTATGTTCCAGTTTATGCTTGTTGTCGGCCTTGTGCTGGCGTATTACGGCTATGCCGTTACCAAAAATCCCCGCATCTGGGGGGACCAGGGGCGGGACGCCATAAAAGAAGAAAACTGGAACCGCTATGTCCGCTATAATGGGCAGTTCGCCATGTGTGCCGGCTTTTTGATGGCGGCCCTTGACGCGCTGGATATGGCGGTCGATCTGTCCGCCGCCATCTACCTGCTAATTCTGCTGGGCGGTTTGGCCATCCTTTTGTATCCCTTCGCCCACTGGATGCACGAAAACGAGGGCACCTGGAACCCCTGGCCCCGCGTGGAAACCGAAAAGCAGAAGCGCAAGCGCCTGATCAAAGAGCAGGAGCGCCAGGAAAAGAAAAACAAAAAGAAATAAGATGGCTTTGGGTCACTTGATTTCCGTTGCTTTTCTCAGACGCTCATCTCATAAAGAACAGAGAACAAAAGAATAGAAAAACAAAAAGGCATGTGCTATGATTCAAGCACATGCCTTTTTCATGAATCTCTGAACCATTGGAATCCGCAGTTCTGCATTTCTATCCAAACATCTGCGTTCGTTTGCGGCAATTTATTCCGCGCAGCCGATATCCTGCGCAATTTCCTGCACGGATTCCTTGTCGAATTCACCCAGCGGCAGGATCAGCCGTGCCAGAATTTCCTGTGGCAGAACTTCCAGCAGGGCGGTCTGGTCGCACTCTGCGTGCTCTGGGGCGCACAAGCGGCACTCATCGGCGTCTTGCTCCACGCGGGCATAATGGCCGGTGGAGATAAAACGGCAGTCGAGCTTATCAGCCGTCTGCATCAGCAGCTGGAACTTCAGCAGTTCGTCCGCGGCAGTGTCCGCTGCTTCAATCACGTGCAGGGTTACATCCAGCGCCTTGGCGGCGTTCTGCGCGGTCTCCACGGCATCGTCGGCCATCCCGGCAAAATGCACCAGTGCGGCCTGTACGGCAAAGCCCTGCTCCTGCAAAATGCGCACAGTAACGGTAGCGTCCATGCCACCATTCAGCCCAACTAGAACCTTATCCTGCTTTTCAAATGTATTAAAACCCAGTGCTCCGTCCATAATATCCTCCTGTATCAGCGGTGCGCAGTGCGTCAGGCCTGCTTTCCGCCGTATTTTTTGCTTTGCTCCACGGCCAAGCGGTCGCAACGCTCGTTTTCGGGGTGGCCTGCGTGGCCTTTCAGCCAGTGGTAGTGGATCACATGCTTCTCGCTTTCTTCCAGCAGCGGTGCCCAAAGGTCGGGGTTCAAGGCGGGGGATTTGTCTGCCTTTTTCCAGCCGCGCTTGCGCCAGCCCTTGGCCCAGCCCTTTTCCAGCCCGTTGATCACATACTGGCTGTCGCTGTACAGGTCAATGTCACAGGGCTCTTTCAGCTGGCGCAGGGCTTCCAGCAGGCCGGTCAGCTCCATGCGGTTGTTGGTGGTTCCGGCCTCGCCGCCGGAAATCTCTTTCTCATACACCTTTTCTCCGGTACGGAAGCGCAGGATCGCGCCCCAACCGCCGGGGCCGGGGTTGCCACTGCAGGCACCGTCGGTATAAATTTCGATGTGTTTCATGTTACCCTCGTTTTGCTGCGGCAATACTGGAATCAGGGCGTGCCGGAAAATGGCATCCTTTTCTTTGCTTTTCGCTGTACCTTATCGGCCAGCCGCAATGCCCGGAACCCTGCCGCTTTACTATAAAAATAATTATACGCGATTTTGCCCAGCCCTGCAAGCTTTTGTGTAATTTGTCCATAAATGCGTCCGGCATACTATTTGACAATGCCCCCGCTGCGCCTTATAATAAATTTAATTGCAATGTCGTAGTTTGATTCAGGACCCGGTTGCAGCCTTTCGGCTGAACTCTTCGCGTCCAACCTTGATTCAGTAAATCGGCACAGTGCCGTACAAATTTTACATGCGACAAAACATCACGTCCGGGGTACGGTGCTTACCGTGTGTGTAACCACCAACCCTGGCCGAATACAATATGGAGGTTATGCAATGGAAGATCACAACAACGAAAAACGCCCCCGCCAGCAGGGCCGCAGCAATTACACCCGCCGTGCCCCGCGCGCAAATAATAATAACCAGAACCGCAAACCCGGTGCGCCTGCCCCTGCGGCCAGCGCCCCGCAGGCAGCGGAGGAAAAACCACAGCCCCAGCACCGCAAGCCGCAGCGCCGCCGTGCCCCGCAGCCCCAGCAGGCTGCAGCGAGCAATGCGGTGAATGCAGCAGCTCCGGCCCCGGTGCAGCGCCCCCGCAGCCCGCAGCGCCGCAGCTATAAGCAGCATTATTATGATGCTTCCACCCCGGCTGTTCCCATGCACATCTGCCCGCTGGGCGGCCTGGGCGAAGTTGGCAAAAACATCACCCTGTATGAATGCCAGGGCGATATGATTCTGGTGGACTGCGGCTTGGTGTTCCCGGATTCCGATATGTTCGGCGTGGACCTTGTCATTCCGGATTTCACCTATGTATTGGAAAATAAGGACCGCATCAAGGGCCTGTTCATTACCCATGGCCACGAAGACCATATCGGCAGCCTGCCGTATCTGCTCAAAAAGTTCAACGTGCCCATTTACACTGCACGTTTGACCATTGGCCTGATCAAAAACAAGCTGGAGGAGCACGGTCTTGCCTCCAGTGCAGAGTTCCATGAGATCCGTCCCCGCCAGAAAGTGCGCCTTGGCTGCTTTACGGTGGAGCCCATCCATGTCAACCACTCCATCCCGGATTCTCTGGCGTTTGCTATTGACTGCCCGGCAGGCATCGTGCTGCATACCGGCGACTTCAAGATCGACTACACGCCGCTTTCCGGCGATGCCGTTACCGACCTTTCCACCATTGCGGAGTATGGCCGCCGCGGCGTGCTGGCTTTGCTGGCGGATTCTACCAACGCGGAGCGCCCCGGCTTTACGGCAACCGAGCAGACTGTGGCCGAAGGGGTGCGCAGCCTGTTTGCCCGCGCCAAAAACCGCCGCATTATCGTGGCAACCTTTGCTTCCAACATCTACCGCATCCAGCAGATCATTGACCTGGCCATTGAGTATGGCCGCAAGGTGGCCGTCAATGGCCGCAGCATGGTTTCCAACACCGAAATGGCGCGGGAGCTGGGGTATCTGCATGCGCCGGATAATGTGCTGATCGATATTGAGGAGATCAACAAATACCCGCCGGAAAAGGTTGTCCTTATCACCACCGGCAGCCAGGGCGAACCGCTGTCCGCTCTGTCCCGTATGGCGCAGGCCAGCCACCGTACCGTCAAGGTCGGCCCCACTGACTTTATCATTATCTCGGCCCGCCCCATCCCCGGCAACGAAAAGACCGTGACCAAGGTGGTCAACGGCCTTCTGGCCCTGGGCGCAGAGGTCATTTACGAAAACATGTACGATACCCATGTTTCCGGCCACGCCTGCCAGGAAGAGCAGAAGCTGATGCTGACCCTTGCCCACCCGCAGTATTTCCTGCCGGTTCACGGCGAGTTCAAGCAGCTCAAGCGCCACGCCGAAACGGCGGAGCACCTGGGCTATATCCCCAAGCAGAATATTTATATTGCTGAAAATGGCCAGAACATCCGCCTTTCCCGCGATGGCATGGCAGTGGAGGGCACTGTGCCCGCCGGTGCCGTGATGGTGGATGGCTATGGCGTGGGCGATGTGGGCAATGTGGTCCTGCGTGACCGCCACCACCTGTCGGAGGACGGTATCATCATCGTTACCGCAGCCGTGGATGGCAGCACCGGCCAGCTGCTTTCCGGCCCGGACCTGGTTTCCCGCGGCTTTGTCTATGTGCGGGAAAGCGAGGAGCTGATGGACGGTGCCCGCGTGCAGGTTGAAATGGCCCTTGACCGCAGTATGGCGGATAACATGCACGACTGGGCCAGCGTGAAATCCCGCGTGCGGGAGGCGCTTTCCAGCTATATCTACCGCAAAACCAAGCGCAGCCCCATGATTCTGCCCATTCTGATGGAAGTTTGATCCAAACCATATCTGACCGTGACCGCCTGCCCCACATTGCAGGCACCGAGGAACGATGATGAAAAACAAGCTGAGACGTGATATCTTTGTCATTATCTTTTTGCTGCTCGTTGCGTGCATCGCTCTGGCTGTGCCGCTGGCGTTCAGCAACCCGCGCTGGCTGCTGGCACCGGCGTTGCTTGCAGTGTTTGCGTTGGTGGTGGCGGTGCTTGGCATCCGCCGGCTGCGGCGCTTTGTGGCCGATATGCTGTGCGGAACCAACTTTGAGGGCAGCAAGACCCAGTATTCGCTGGCGGATTTTTCCATCCCCACTGCCCTGATTACCGAAGGCTCCGTGGTGTGGTATAATCCGGCCTTCCGGGAGCAGATCCTGGCGGGGCAGGATGCCCTGCTGGCTGCACCGGACCGCCTGATGACCGGCATTGACCTTTCCGTCTGCGCCCGCGCCCACGGCCAGGACCTGACCATTGACGAAAACCGCTACACGGCCTATGCCACAACCAGCCGCAGCAGCAAAACGGGCACATTGCTGTTTTTGGTCAACGATACGTTCTACAAAAACACGCTGGATGAATACACTGCCAGCCGCCCGGCTTACCTGATCATTGGGGTGGACAGCTATGACGAGCTGTTCAACGATATGAAGGACTCCGAGCAGGCGCACGAGCTGGAGGCCATCAACACCCTGCTGGAAGAATACATCGGCCGCACGACCGGTTTCCTGCGCAAGGTGTCCAATAGCCGCTATATTGCGGTGGTGGAAGAGCGGGATATCCGCTGGATGATGGAAGAACGCTTTGATATTCTGGATAAAGTGCGTGCGTTGCACCCCGGCGGAATGCTCACCCTTTCCATCGGCGTAGGCCATGGCGGCGCTACTATGCAGGAATGCCAGGAGATGGCCCGCGAAAGCATTGATATTGCCTTGGGCCGCGGCGGCGACCAGGCTGCCGTGAAAACAGTCGATGGCTTTGAGTTCTTCGGCGGCATTTCCCATGGTGTCGAAAAGCGCAGCCATGTGCGCAGCCGCATCATTGCCAACGCCCTGGCAGACCAGATCCGCCAGAGCGACAGCGTCATTATCATGGGCCACCGCCAGAGCGATTTGGATGCCATCGGCTCCGCCATCGGTTTGCTGCGCATGTGCAAAATGTGCGATGTGCCTTCGGTCATCGCAGTGCGCAGCAAGGCAACGCTGGCGGGCCAGCTGCTGGATGTGTTCAACAAGGCAGGGGAGGACCACAACTTTATTGAGCCGGAAGAAACCTATAAGCTCATCACCCCCAAAACCCTGCTGATCGTAACCGATACATACCAAAAGCGCCTGCTGGAAGACCAAAAGATTTACGAAAAATGCAGCCGCGTGGTTGTTATCGACCATCACCGCATGGCGGTAGGGCATATTGATAACCCGATCCTTTTGTACCACGAACCCTTTGCTTCCAGCGCCAGCGAGCTGGTGTGTGAACTGCTGCAATTCATGCCCGCCCAAAACAACATCACTCAGTTGGAAGCCCAGGCGCTGCTGTCTGGCATCATGCTGGATACCCGCAGTTTTGCGCTGCATGTCGGCGTGCGTACCTTTGAGGCTGCCGCCTGGCTGCGCAGCCGCGGGGCCGAAACCGCCGCGACCAAGCGCCTGTTCAATATTTCCAAAGAAGAATACGAAGCCCGCGCCGCTATTGTGGAGGGCGCTTACCTCTACAAAGGCTGCGCTATCGCCACTTCGGATGAGCTTGACCCCGCCATGAGTGTGGTTCTGCCCATGGCAGCCAATGACCTGCTGACCATCAACGGCGTGGATGCCAGCTTTGTGGCAATCGCTAAAAACGGCGGCGTCAACATCTCCGCCCGCAGCATGGGTGCGCTGAACGTACAGGTCATTCTGGAGCCCTTGGGCGGCGGCCACCTGACGATGGCCGGTGCCCAGCTGCGTGATTGTACCGTAAAGGAAGCCGAAGCCCGCATCCGCGCGCAGATCGACGAATACCGCGCCAACCAGGAATGCCAGGAAGAACTGGTGGGTGCAGTTTAACAAATTAAATTATCAGCGAATCCCTGCCAATGGCAGAAAATTATATCAATTACTACATAGAGAGGGGAACCACCACGATGAAAGTTATTCTCAAACAGGATGTCAAGAGCATTGGTAAAAAGGATGAAATCCATGAAGTGTCGGACGGTTACGCCCGCAACTTCCTGTTCCCGCGCGGTCTGGCTGCAGTGGCCGATGCTGACGCTGTGAACACCGCCCGCACCAAGAGCGAAGCCAAAGCCCACCATGAAGCCGAAGCTAAGGCTGCTGCTGAAGAACTGGCTGCCAAGATCAAGGGCCAGATCGTTTCTGTCAAGGTCAAGGGGGGCGCTTCCGGCAAGCTGCACGGCAAAGTGACCGCAAAGGAAGTTGCCGAACAGTTGTACAAGCTGACCGGCACCGAAATCGACAAGAAAAAAATCGAAATGCCCGCCAGCATCAAGGAGTTTGGCAGTTATGATGCCAAAGTCCGCCTGCATGTGGGTGTTGTGGCCGCGTTCAAGGTCAAGGTCGAGGAGGCTCCGCTGTAATTGGCAGGGGGTCTTGTAATTACATTCCAACAAAAACGGCAGGGAGGTGCCTGAATGGCAAACAATGAATTAAGCTTGTCCAGCCTGGGCATTCAGCTGCCGTATAACATGCAGGCGGAACAAAGCGTGCTTGGCGCAGCGCTGATGGATGAAACCATCCTGAACCGCCTGATCACCGAGATGGACCCCGATATGTTCTATTCGGAGCAGAACCGGGCCGTCTATGAGGAAATGCGCCGCCTGTTCAGCGAAAGCGAAGCGGTGGACGTTATCACTCTGGTGGACTCTCTGGCTCAGAACGGTGTGTTCAAGGGCGCAGATGATGCCAAAGTGTACATTACCCGCATTGCGGAAACCGTCCCGGCGATTTCCAACGTCGATTCTTACATCAAGATCGTCAAGGAAAAATATCAAACCCGCCGTCTGATCGAAGCAGCCCGCGATATCCTGCAGCAGTCCAGCGAGGAATCCGATTCTGACCTGCTGCTGGAAAGCGCCGAGCAAAAGCTGTACGATATCCGCAACGGCCAGGACCGCTCCGGCGTTAAAACCATTCAGGAGTCTATCCTGGAAGTTATTGATACCATGCAAAAGCTGTCCGGTGCGGACCGCGATAAATTTGCCGGTATCCCCACAGGCTTCAACTATCTGGATAATATCCTGACCGGCCTTGGCCGTTCGGACCTGATTATTCTGGCGGCCCGCCCCGGTATGGGCAAAACCAGTTTTGCGCTGAACATTGCTACCAATGTAGCCCGCCTGCAGAAGATACCGACCGTCATTTTCAGCTTGGAAATGACCTGCGAACAGCTGACCGACCGCATCCTTTCCAGCACCGCAGGCATTGACAGCCAGGCATTCCGAACCGGCCGCCTGAACAACTCCGACTGGAACGACTTTGCCAATGCAACGTCACTGTTGTATAACGTTCCCATTTATATGGATGATTCCTCCGGTATTTCGGTGCCGGAAATCAAGGCAAAAATCCGCCAGATCAACCAGGACCCCAAACGGGATAAGATCGGTCTGGTCATCATCGACTATTTGCAGTTGATGCAGTCCGCCAAGCGCACCGAAAGCCGCGTGCAGGAAATCAGCGATATCACCCGGAACCTGAAAATTATGGCCAAGGAACTGAACGTTCCTGTCATTGCGCTGTCCCAGCTTTCCCGTGCTGCCGAAAAAACAGCGGGTCGCTCGGACCACCGCCCCCAGCTTTCAGACCTGCGTGATTCCGGCTCTATCGAACAGGATGCGGACGTGGTGCTCTTCCTGTACCGCGCTGCCTATTACAATTCCCAGAACGGCGAAACCGAACAGGCGAACGAAAACGAAGCCGAATGTATCGTGGCCAAAAACCGCCATGGCGAAACCAGTGTGGTCCGCCTTGGCTGGGATGGCGCCCATACCCGGTTCAGCAATCTGGACGAGATCCATGAACAGTACTGACGCAGACAATTCATTGCAAAACCCAGTAAACACGATGGAACAAACCTTGCTGGCCTATTGCCGCCGGCAGGGTTTGTTTCGGTTGGGGGACCGTGTCATCGTTGCCTGCTCCGGCGGGGCAGATTCGATGGCGCTGCTCTGTTTTCTGCTGCGCTGCAAAGCGGAACTTGGCATCACCGTTATGGCGGCCCATGTGGACCACGGAATCCGGGGCGAAGCTGCCCATGCGGATGCCCGCTTTGTGGCGGAGTTCTGCCGCACGCATCATGTGCCGTTCTTTTTGTACGATGCCGCTGCCAGCGGGGTGCAGATTCCCCCAAACCCCAGCGAGAACTGGGCGCGCAGCCTGCGCTATACCTGGTTTGATGCGCTGGCCGCACAGCAGCATGCCTGCATTGCCACAGCGCATACGTTATCTGACCAGGCGGAAACGGTGTTGTTCCGCATGGCGCGCGGTACCGGCCTGCACGGCATGGCGGGTATTCCGGCGGTACGGGGCGTGTACCGCCGGCCATTTTTGTGCCTGACAAGGAGCGATACCACGGCATACTGCGCCGCCCTTGGGCAACACTATGTTCAGGACGAAAGCAATTTCAGCGATGCCTATGCCCGCAACCGTATCCGCCATTATGCTGTTCCGGCACTGCAAACCATCAATCCGGCGGCAGAGCGGGCCGTGGGGCGGCTGTGCAACCAGCTGCAGGAGCTGAACATCTGGCTGGAAAACCTGGCCGAAAAACTGCTGGCGCAGGCTGCCTGCGGGGGCGGGTACAGCATCCCGATTCTTGCCGCGGCGGATGCCCCGGTGCTGGCTGCTGCCCTGCGCATGCTGGCAGCCCGCGCGCGTGACCCTGAAGAAAAATATGTGCAGGCTCTTGCGGCCATTGTTCGGCAGGGCAGCGGTGCGGTACAGCTGACGCCGGATGCCTGCTGGACCGCGGCAAACGGCATTTTGTACTGCCGCTCAGTGCTAAAAATGCAGCCGGAAGCCATTCCCGCGCCGCACCAGCTGCTAAAAACCGGCGTTTACTGCCTGCCAGGGGGCTATGAGCTGGAGATTCAACAACTAAATTATGAAGTTTTTTTGAAAAATCCATCATTTTTGAAAAAAGACTACACCTATTGTGCAGATTATGCTAAAATAAATAAGAATATTTTTGTGAGGACCCGCCAACCCGGCGATACGTTCCGCCCGGCGGGACGTCACGTTGGCAAAACGCTCAAAAAATATCTGAATGAGGCAAAAGTTCCTGTGGCTGAACGGACGCTGATGCCGCTGTTGGCCTGCGGTAGCCAGGTGCTTTGGCTGTGGGGGGCAGGCTTTGCGGACGGTTTGTCCCCGGATGATGGGACAAAGCAGATCCTGTTGATTCGGCAAAGCCGCCAGCCTGCGGCCCCGGAGCAGGAACAAGATCATAATATTGGAGGAACAGATCATGCATGATATGAAC
>UMAP01057531.1_pt1 | contig 13049 bp, 6 predicted proteins | sample 1963731 | NCBI WGS metagenome assembly UMAP01 (sample SAMEA4835918, study PRJEB28245) | human gut metagenome | biome: gut microbiome; material: fecal sample | place: Denmark | collected 2008 | reverse complement strand
ATGGTATGCTAAAGAAATTGCAACTGACGAACATTATATATTATCAAATAAGCATTATCAATTTAACACTAATTATGCTGGACAGGACACAAAAGTCATTAAAATAGATGTTAGTGGTAATGAGAAAATCAATAATACACTTAAACGAGGTAAGGTTGAAGGTATTAAGATAAACAAAGATAATGATAAGCTCGAAGGTGCAATTATTGGTATCTTTAAAGTAGGCACTACAGAATTTTCAGAAAAGAACGCTATTGTTACAACAAAAACTGATAAGGATGGAGCATTTTCATTTAATAATATTCCTTACGGCGAATGGATTGTAAAAGAAGTTGCAGCCCCTACAGGATATGTGGTAGATGCTACACAACATCATATTCATATTTCAGATGATGGTGTTGTTATCAATATTACAATGATTGATAAGCAAGTTCAGATAAGCAAGACTGACATTACTGGAGAAAAGGAAGTAGTTGGAGCAGAACTTACAATTACTGATGAAAGCGGCAATGTAATTGATAGCTGGACATCAACAGATACAGCTCATTATGCAAATGGACTTGTAGAAGGTCAAAAATACACTCTTACTGAAAAGACTGCGCCATTAGGATATGCAGTAGCAACAAGTATTGAATTTGTTGTAAGTACCGACAAGACAACACAACAGGTTACAATGACCGACAAGCAAGTTTTAATAAGTAAAATTGACATTACCTCAGGTCAAGAACTTGCTGGAGCAGAACTTACAATTACTGATGAAAGCGGTAATGTAATTGATAGCTGGACATCAACAGATACAGCTCATTATGCAAATGGACTTGTGGAAGGTCAAAAATACACTCTTACTGAAAAGACTGCACCTTATGGTTACGAGGTAGCAAACTCAATTGTTTTTGTTGTTACAAATGATAAAGCTACTCAAACAGTTGTGATGAATGATTCACCAATTTTATCATCCGTATTGGTTAATAAGGTTGATAGTATAACTGGCGAAAATATCATTAGCAAGAAGTTTGAATTTACATTATATTCTGATGCAGAGTGTAAGAATGAAATCGTAACTGTAAACGCAAACACAGATGATGGTACTGCTTTATTCAGCGATTTAAGATACGGCACATATTACATTAAGGAAACAAAAGCACCGAAGGGATATATGTTATCTGACGAAGTTGTCAAGATTGAAATAAATGACAAAGGCGTTTTTGCAAATGGCGAAAAGCTTACAGAGGAAAATGATGTTTATTCTATTGTATATCAAAACTCATTGCTTCCGTCTGTATTTACTGGTGACACAAAATCAATCCTTATGTATTTAACAATGGCTGCTATTGCAGTTGTATTTATTGCAATAATGATTATCATTAAAAAGAAATATAAAGGGTAATTAGCCCTGAACAGGAAACAAGGAAGGGTTAATAAAGCTCTTCCTTGTTTTGATTTAAGAGGTGATATTTATGAGGAAAATATATCAAATAATATTATCTATAATAGTAAGTATATTTATTACAGCAACATCAGCAATACCAATTAGTGCGGCAACTACAACTCAAAAATATTGTACAACAAACAACAATCATAGCGTTAGTTGTGGTAATATAGAAAAGTGGTTTAACACTAAGGATGAGATTGAAGAATATAGAAACAATATATCAAACAAGTATTGCCAACAATATGAAAACGGAGAAATAACTTGGGATGAATATATGGAAAAATCTCCATACGGATATGAATGTTGGTCTTGTAGCTATTGTGGCAAGTGGACGGGTAACCTTTATTATCGTGAAAAACAAACTACAACAACACATAAGCACACTTGGAATTCAGGAAAAGTTACTAAACAAGCGACCTGCACATCTACAGGAATAAAAACATACACTTGTACGAGTTGTAAAGCGACAAAGACATCAACAATATCGGCTCTTGGACATAACTACAATAAAACAATAGTAAAACCTACTTGTACTCAAAGCGGTTATACAAAGTATGTATGCTCTCGCTGTGCTGATACATACAAAAGTGATTATCAATCAGCAATAGGACATAATTATTCCTATACATCTAACAATGATAAAACACATACCGTAATATGTACTAATAACTGTGGAATTAAATATACAGAAAATTGCTCCTTACAGTATAATGGTGAAAATTATATATGTACATATTGCAAGGCAAGGTATGAAAAAGAAACAACAACGGTAAAAGATAATAATACAACAGTCCATACACATACTTGGGATGCAGGAAAAGTAACGACGGCGCCGACTTGTACAACTACAGGAATAAAAATATATACTTGTACGAGCTGCGGAGCAACAAGAACTGAAAGTATTGACAAGATTGAACACGATTATAATTGTGAAATAAATCAGGCAACTTGTACAGAAGATGGATATGCACAATACACTTGTAAATATTGTGGATATTCATATCAATATATTACTGAATATGCTATCGGTCATATTTACGAATATGTATCAAACGGTGATGGCACACACTATCAGCGTTGTACAAGATGCGGTTATAAAGCTGCAAATCAAGAGTGTATTAAGATAAATAATGGTTCAGACTATGTTTGTAGGTATTGTGACTATGTTTTTCCTCGAAGGGTTACTACAACATTAGAGAATAACAGTACGGAAATAACTAATAAGGAAAACGGTACAAAGGTATCCTCAACTGATACCTCAAATATAAGTGCATCTGAAACAACAGTCCATACACATACTTGGGATGCAGCAAAAGTAACAACTGCGCCGACTTGTATATCTACAGGAATAAAAACATACACTTGTACGAGCTGCGGAGCAACCAAAATTATATATATTGATAAAACAGAGCATTATTTTAATAAAACCGTAATTCCTTCAACTACTGTAAGCGAGGGTTATACGATATATGAATGTAATAATTGTCATTATTCGTATATAACCGATTACACAAAAAAGTTGGAAGAACCTCAAACTTCTCCAAAAAACAATATTACTACAGCAGCAACCACTAAGCCTTCTACTACCAAAAAGCAAAGAACTTATGAAAGCATAGAGAAAACTTCTTATAAAAAAGTTGCTAATACTAAACCGAAAAATACTTCAATAAAAAAGCTGAAAAAGAGCAAAAAAGCTATTGTTGTAAATTGGAAAAAGGTAAGTGGTATAAAAGGCTATCAGATTCAGGTGGCAACAGATAAGAAGTTTAAGAAAAATGCTAAAACTGTTGTTGTGAATAAACAAAAAACAACTACAGCAACAATAAAGAAACTAAAATCAAAGAAAAAATATTATGTAAGAATCCGTACATATAAAATTACAAATAATAAAAAAGTATATTCTTCTTGGTCTAAAACCAAATCAATAACAACAAAGTGAAATTCACTCTTCTGAAAATATTTCTCAAAATGCTTGAAAAAATAAATATTTTATGTTACAATGAATATACTAATAAGAGGTAGATAAATCTACCCCAAAAGATGAGAGAGTTCCTGCTTTAGTGGAAGATTAAAGATGAGAGAGTTCCTGCTTTAGTGGAAGATTAAAGATGAGAGAGTTCCTGCTTTAGTGGAAGATTAAAGATGAGAGAGTTCCTGCTTTAGTGGAAGATTAAAGATAGAAAGCCACATTGGAAACAATGTGGCTTTTGTATAAGGAGAAATAGTATGAAGTTAAAAAACGGACAACTTATTATATATGAAGTAAAAAAGGAATATTTAGAGTATTTAAGCAAATATGATAATAATGTAAGGCAAAAATCCGAGAGAAGATATACAGGCGTGTTGATTAGCGATAAAGATGTAGATTACTGCGTTCCTCTTACTTGTCAGATAAAAGAAAGAAATAAAAAATTGACAGTTAATATAAAGGATAAAGAAAGAACAATAGCACAACTTACTATTAACAATATGATACCTGTAAAGGAAAGTGTTATAAATATTGTAGATATATCTAATGATAAAGATAAGAATTACTTAAATAAGGAAGTTGCTTTTTTAAGAAAAGAAAACAATATGGTAAATCTTTTGAAAAAAGCTCAGTACATACAAGAAGTATTGTTTAATCCTAAAAGTTATGACTATAATTTTTTTAAAAAACTATGTGGCAATTTTGAATTGCTTGAAGATAAGTGTATAGAATATGATAGAGTGAAAAACATAATAGAAAAATTATCATATATAAATAATGTCGAAGATTTATATTATATTTATGATAGTCTTAATAATCAAGATAATTTTGAAAATGTTGTAAGATTGTTAGATACTCCAGAAGACAGTAAGAATATTTCTGAGATGTCAAAAGATGAAATAAATGATGTATTGTCACGGAATCTAACAAATGATGAAGTTACTAAAGAAGATATAAATTAACAGTTGGCAATTTTGCCAAAAATATGAAAACTATGACAAGCTGAAATATGCTTGTTTTTTTTTACTTGACAATGCTACTTTAATTAGTTAATATAGTATTTAGAAAAAAAGTAAATGAAGCCAATATAAGCATTAAGTGGCTTCTTTTTTTATATTTATGAAAGGATTGATGTTATGGCAAGTCAAGAAACAAGACAAATGGAATATGAGCATAAAAAAAGAGAATATTCAGACTACCTAAGAAGTAAAGCACAAGAAGTGGATCAACAGTCTTCAATTACTCAGGTACTTAATTATTATGGAATATCATTTAATAATAGCAGACAATGTTTGTGTCCATTTCATCAAGACTCAAAACCGTCTATGTCTGCCGAAAGAAATGATAAGTATGTGCATTGCTTTGTTGACAATCAAACTTGGTACACAATCAACTTTATTAAAGACTACGAAGCTAAAAACAATGGTAGAACTTTAGGTCTTTATGACAGAATTCAAAAAGCGATTGATATTCAGGGATTGAATATTGAATTATTATCATTTAGAGAATACTTTAGTCTGGGTGAAAAAAAGATAAGTAGAGAAGAAGCAAGAAGCACAAGATTAAAGAATATAATGCAAGATGCAGCTAATGCAGCAAAGTCTTCTTTACTATCAAATGATACATTTGCAATTCAGAGCAGGGAATATTTAAAATCAAGAAAATTGTCAGAAGCAACAATTAGAAATTTTAACATTGGTGTTGAATATAATAACAGAATGATTCGTTATTTAACAAATGAGAAAAGATATGCTACAGAGCAACTCGTTGATGATGGATTATTGAAACTTGATGTGAATACAGGTGAGGTAAGAAATACCTTTAGAAATCGTGTACTTGTTCCAATATGTGATGAGTATGGAAGAGTGGTAGGCTTTGGCGGTAGAGTTCTGGATGATAGAAAGCCAAAATACTTGAATACAAGTGAAAATGAGATATTTCATAAAAGCGATATACTTTTTAATTATCATCAAGCTAAAACTTTTGCTAAAAATAATGAGCTGGTAATTGTAGAGGGATATTTTGATGTTATATCTGCCTATGAAATGGGAATGAAGAATGTTACAGCTTTAATGGGTGTTGCATTATCAGAACAGCATATTGAACTTATAAAAAAACTCAATTGTGATGTTGTTATATGCCTTGATAATCCCAGCATTGATAAAGCTGGTAAGAATGCTATGGTGAAAATAGTTCCGCAGCTTTTAGAACAAGGAATAAATGTAAGTGTTTATGATACTGGAAGGCTCGGAACAAAATTAAAAGATTTTGGGGATTTTAACGAAAACGGTAAAACAAAAGAAGATATATTTGAAACTAAAATTACAGGATTTGAATTCCTAATGAAATACCATTATTTTGATGGTAAGGATTTAAGTGTTGAGAATGTTGCTAATAATTACAAACGCATTAAACGAGATGGACTTATAAAAAGTTCGCTGGATGAACTGAAATATAAAGAATATGTGCTTACTAATTCATCTATTGCAAGAGAGGATTACGAGAGTATTATTCATCCACAGGAAGTCAAGATTGAAATTACGGATGATCGAATCGAAAAAGCAATGAGGATGAGGTTTGTACGGCTTATTAAGAAAGAAATACTTAGTATTGCTACGGCAAACAATAATAAGGAGCTTGTGAATTTCATTCAAAAAGGCAATTTAGCTGATGCAGATATATTAGAAGGGATGAACAATGAAAAATATTGTAGTGAGGATGGAAGAAATTTAGATCTTGAAGCATTTATAAACGAATATGTTATAAACTTAGAATCATATAAAAAAAACTTGATTCAAGAGGAAAATAGCTTATTAAATAAATTTAAAGAAATGCTCAATAATGTATGGACTTATGATGAGCTGAAAACGCCAATTAGAGTGTATCTAACAGAATCACAAAAAGAGCAAGTGCTGAAACAATACGAGCAATCATTCCCAGAAAAAGAAGCAAGAAAAGAGTTTGAGGATTATCCAGAGTTATATACTAAACTCTTTATTGCAAACGAAAAGGATGATTATGATAGAGTGGCTAAGCCTATGTCCAGCGTTCTCAGAGAAAGATGGAAAATGGAACAATTTAATTTAGGATATATGGCTCTTGTTCCATATAATGACTGCTTTTCAGATAGTATTACAACTGAGGAAAAAAAGAAAATCAGTCCAGAATATATTGCTCTTACAAAAGTTAAAGATATAGAAAGTAAGAACTATGGCAAACCAGTATATTATTTTAAATCGTTAGTTGTCTTTAATAATTATAATGGTGCAGAGAAAATCACTCTAACAAAAGAAAATATTATTGAGCCACCTAATATCAAACAAGAAAAAAACAAACAGGTGGAAAAGACAACTGTTATTGAAAAAAATACTAAAAAACCGCAAAGTATTTCAATAAATATTCCTTTGGTAAAGAATGAGTTTTTAAAAACAGGCAAAGGAATATATATTCTAACACCAAATGACAAGCAACAAGCGATATTTTTGGAAAATGGTCACTTTAAATTTGGTGAGGATACTATTGAATACAATGTAAATCATAAAAATTCAATTAGTTTATATAAACTTAGCATTGCTGGAGATTTTCAGACAAGAGAATTTGCTAAAAGGCTTGAAAGAAACGAATTCCTGAAAACTTATAGAGGAATGTATTATAATAAACAAACAACAGAGCTGACTAATGAAGAAAGGAGTGCTTAAATATGGCAGAGGTACAAATAAAACAAGACTTCGATTCTTATTCAAGGAATTTACAGCATACACTTGAAGCGTTATTAAGAATAATAATGAGGTTTGTTCCACCAAGAGTTAAAGCAGCACTTAATTCCTTTTACAAGAATCACCTTGAAGGAATAAGAGCTGTTCAGAATGATGGACCGACTAAAGAACTTGAAAAAATAACGAACCTATCTTATGAAGAAATGGTTGAAACAATGGCAAAATGCCAAAAAGATGATGTTGCCGTTATTGCATCAGAATTCAAAAAAGGTTATCAGAAGGACGAAAACGGCAACTATATTGTTGATGATGAATTAGGCAATAAAAAATCTGTTAGTAAGATGAAAAGTATTACAAAGGCTAACAGGAAAATACAATCATATACTAAGTTTCAGTCAAAATATAACATATTAAATGGATTTACTAATAGAAAAATTAGTAAATGGAACGAAGTGTATGACAAAGCAATCAACAGACACGAAGGTGCAAGATATAACCTTATTTTTAATAAGCGACAAGTAGGCTATATGGCGGACAGAATTGCCGATATTAAAAGCAAGAGAATTGGTATTACTAAAGAAGAGTTTTACAATGAACACCCAGAAGCTAAGGAAGCTGTTGAAAAAGCTATTGAAAAAGGCTTAGATCTAAACACAGAAGAATTAGGCGAGTGGGCTAAAGAGTTTGTAAATGAAGGAAATACCGATATATCCAACTTTAAAGATGATTATTTGATTCATACGGTAACAATGGAAGAATACACAAATATATATAAAGACTTAGATAATAATATTATTCCTTATGGTGTTGAATTAAATAAAAGCATTGACGGTAAGACAGATACGGTAAGAGTTTATATTCATTCAGAAGACCTTGAACAGTACCAAAAAGCAGGGCATCTTGATAAAGGTGTGCTGCAATCGTATGGAAAAAGAGATAACAAAACCAAAATATATAATGTTACCAGAAAAGAGGAAAAAGAAACAAAAGATATTATATTACCTCGTTCATCAATGGAACATTATATTTCTATGTTCAAAGGCAAAGATTTTGTTATAAATCTTAATGGAAACAATGAAAAGAACTTTGTAGCAAGAATGACATTAGATGAAGCAAAAGAGGTGTTGGCTTATCAAAAAAAAAGAAATCCAGTCCAAGAAAAGTTAGACGAAATTCGCCGTGAGAAAGAATTGGATGAGCTTGAAAATAAAATCAATGAAATTGAACAGGCAGAAAAATCTCAAAGCGGCGAGGAGATTAGCAAAACTGTTCAAGCTAATAACATTGAGAAAGTTCCAGCTAAAATCGAATATGATTCTTTATCAAGAGAGATAAAAGACAACCTAAAAGAAGTATATAAATTCGATAATGATAGTGAAGCAAAAGATTATTTTGATAATAATTGTCAGATTGAATTAGGTACGGATAAAAATGATAGGCGTTTAGGTGTAATTGTTACTGAAAAGAGTGCTGATGAAGAGTCAAAGTATTTTATTTATTCTAATGAACAAGAAAAAAGAATACTTCTTCCTGAAACAAAAGAAAATAGCGAAGAAAAGATAATTGATAACAAAAACGATTCTACTGATGTATCTGATACAATCGAGGACAAAGATATGGAAATGGATATTGATGCAGATTAGAGAAGGGATGTGAGTAGATGCAAATAAAGAGAGAAAAGAAAAGCTCGATTTTAATACCTATAATTATTTTTGCTATTGTATTTTATATAGCAATTAGAATAATGACACAAGTAGAGTTAAATGGTGGACGGTTTGAACTTGAAGTAATCAATAATGTTTTAGACACGATATATAAGATAAATACACCGTTATCATTGACTCAAAAAAACTTAGGCATATCAGGTGCAGCTGCGCTTTTTGCATTGATGGTATATGAAACATATAGAACTTCATACAAGAAAAACATTCAAGAAAATACATACGGTTCTGCTGAATGGCAATCTCCTTCCACTTTAAAAAATAAAAAAGAAAAGAATATTGAAGACAATATAATTCTTACTTCTACAGAACAAATAAGTAAAAATATGAAAGTAAGTCATTTGAATAGACATATCTGCATAGTGGGAAGACCGGGAACAGGTAAGTCTAAATTTTTCCTTGAGCCTAATATTTTAAATGCTACAGGTTCATTTGTTGCAACAGACCCTAAAGGAGAGTTGTTGCGTGATTGTGGCTATGCCTTAAAACAAAAAGGCTATGATATTCGTGTACTTAATCTTGAACACAAGGAAAAGTCGAACCATTATAATCCGTTTTTATATATTCGTAAGGTATATAAAACAATATCAGATGATGATATTGAGAAAATAGGAGATAGCTCTGCACAAGAGTCACATTTAAAAGAAGATGATGTAATGATTCTTATAAATGTTATAATGGCAAATACAAAATCAGAGCAGATACAAAATCAGACAGGCGATCCATTCTGGGAGAAAGCCGAAATTTTGTTTTTACAAGCAATATTTTATTATATACTTGAAGAATATAAGGATGAACCATTACAACAAAACTTCAAAACGGTTATGCGATTGTTAAGATTGGCTGTGCCTAACCAAAAAGGTGAATCAATGCTTGATATGTTGTTTAATAGATTTGAAGATGAATACGGTTCTGAACACATTGCAGTAAAGCAATGGAAACACTTTAAAGTTGCATCAGCTTCACAAAAGATGATGAGTACAATTGTAATGACAGCTACAGCAAGACTTGGATGCTTCAATATCAAAGAAATCGAAGAACTTGTTTCAACAGATAATATGGAGCTTGACCGTATTGGTATGCCTATTGATGAAGAAAAATTGAAAATCGTTAATAGTAGAACGCCAAAGAAGAGCAAGAATGGTAAAGTTGCATATTTCATAAGAACAAAACCATCAGATAATACTTTTAATTTTATTGCAACTATAATGTACACTCAAATATTTCAAATTATAGATGATAATGCTGAAAGATGCGGAGGAGTATTAGCAACACCATTTGATATGTATATGGACGAATTTGCACAACTTGGTGAAATCCCGCTATTTGTTGAAGAACTTGCCTATGTTCGTGGACTTAATTGTGGTATTGCGATATTTCTTCAATCATTATCACAGCTAAAAAAATATTATGAAAAAACTTGGGAAACGATTTTAGACTGCTGTGATATAACAATGCTTCTTGGTAGTAATTCAAAGGAAACATTGGAATATTTTGTGACTTTGCTCGGTAAAAAGACTTGGTACAAAAAGAGTTCGGGAAGGACATTCTCTCGGCAGGGAAGCAGCTCACATAACTGGGATGTTGTTGGGCGTGAACTTGCAACAATCGAAGAACTCAAAAATCTCGGTTTTGGTAACTGCGTATTATTTATTACTAATATCGGAGCTTTTTATAGTAAACTTTACGATATAAAAAAGCATCCATATTATCCATTGATGTATGATTCTTGGAATCCAAAACAGAAACAATATTATTATTCACATAATGGAAATAAGGAAGAGAAAATAAATAGTGTTGTTGGAATTATGAAAGAATTGGGTTTTGAAGATTGTGAGGAAATTCCTTCTCCAGAAATCGAAGAACTCACAGATGAAGAGTTAAAAACAATTGATGTTCTGGATGATATGGCAATGTTAAGTGACTTGGTATCAAGTAAAAAAGCATAGAAAGAAGGGGTTAAAATGAATAAATGTAAAAAAATATTATGTGCAATATTATCAATAATAATGATATTTACTTGCATTCCTGTAACCGTATTCGCAACAGAATGTAATGGTGAAGATTATCACAATTGTGTTATAAAAGACCATAAAGCCGTATGTACTGTGTGTGGCAAAGAAAAAGCATATAATAGCTATAATATTGATAATTTGGATAAACAATATACTTTTTCAGGAGATGAAATTTCATTTTATGATAGCAACTATCAAATGAACAAAAGCCGTTATAATTGTATTAAAATAAAAATCAACAAAAGCAATACACCTGTCTATTTTTATAACAAAACTGAAAGATTGTTTAACTCGGCTAATTACAGTCCATTAAAATTAAGAATTCTTGATGATAAGGTTATTCCACAAGATAAAATTGACTATTATTTCTTGTTAAAAACAAATTCAGATTATGATATGTTAAAATCATTAAGAAATATTTATGGTGATGACAATACATTTAATCAGTATATTTACGACAATAGTGAAAAAATCAAATTCAATGATGTAAGTATATTTAATGACTATGAGCCAATATATTTGAATAAAGGTACATATTACTTAATTATTGGTGATAATTTTGATATGACAAGCGAAATTGCAATATCGAATAAACCGATTTATAAATGTAAATCTGACATCACTTTTGAGAATCCTAACGATTATCAAGAAATGTATAACGAAATATGCAAAAACCTTCCAGATGAAGTTTCTTCTGAACAATATAAAGAAGCTTTTAAAGATTTGACTACATATAAAAATTCGCATAAATTTGTTTATTATAAGGCTGAAAAGTTAGTTGATAATGTAACTAACTATCAATTTTATGGCGGATCAGGATTGTATAACAAAAAAGTAACACATAGTGATGAGGGTGTAATTGTTTCGATGATATGTGAATATTGTGGAGAAATTATACACGGTATTTATGGAAATGATGCTTATAATAATGCTGAAAACTTTGGTGTCATATTCAATAAACCGAATGTAACAGTATCTTCTGATGAACTTCCAACAGAAATTGCTAATAATCAACATAATTATTCGTATTCATACAAAGAACCGACTTGTTTAAATGATGGGTATAAAAAATGGCAATGTAAAGATAGTATTCAACCAAATTATGTTCTTATAAATGGTTCGGGGCAAAATTCATTTATCTTTGATTATTGTAAATTCAAAGATGATACGCCAGTAGATTTAACCACTCTTACTTTTGAAGAATGTGTATATTGGTACAATGAATATTATAAAGAAAAAGGAAGAGATTTTGTTACGGATTATCCACTCGTAAAATCAATTTCAGGTATTTTACTTAATTGTACAGATGACAAATTTCCAATTGAAGCATTTTATAAATTCTTATTAAATCACAATCCAAGTGAACCACAGTATTGTGATGCAGAATTAACAACGGAATTACCATCATTATCAGGAAAAAAATATCAACATAACTTTACTTATACATACACACCTAATTATGACGATACACACTACAAATACGGTACTTGCAAGAATGAGGGCTGTTATTCATCTTTAACGGAAAAAGACCTCTATCGACTTTCTGAGGACGATTTAGCTAATCTTAAACTTGATTATTATGGATATAGTAAAAATGATAATGAAAAATGGTATAAAAATGATGAAAACGGAAAGCAAATATTAGTTGATAAGGAAAGTGACGAATTTATATTAGACAAAGAAGGAAACAAAATTAGTATTCCTACAATAACAGAAGGGAATGAAGAATGTACTTATGATGATAAATGTACCTGCATCTATTGTGGTGCTATACATCACAAAGTTATTATCAGCAAAATATCAGATTATGTTGAACCTACAACTACATCCGAAGGCTCTTATATTGTAACAGACTTTTGCAAAAAATGTGGTACAATTATCAATGTTAAAAAGGTTATCCTTCCAAGATTGCCTGAACAACAGCAAGAGCCTGTTTTACCTGTTACTCCCGAAGAACCTTCTATTGATATTTCTATTCCTACGGAACAGACCAACACAAATACAAGTATTCCTGATGAACAAAAGAAAATAGAAGTTGTCAATACAGGTGATAATTTGTCCATTGTCAGCTCAACTGAAAAGGCAATATTACTATTTGCGTTAGTTGGTTTATTAAGTATCGTTTCAAAAAGTAAAAAAATTAGAAAATATAAAAATTAAAGAAGATATGGCAATTTCAAAGAAGCTTAACAAGTG
>UMAP01050567.1_pt1 | contig 13289 bp, 6 predicted proteins | sample 1963731 | NCBI WGS metagenome assembly UMAP01 (sample SAMEA4835918, study PRJEB28245) | human gut metagenome | biome: gut microbiome; material: fecal sample | place: Denmark | collected 2008 | reverse complement strand
ACTGCCGGGTTTTGCTCGGCGATCAGCCTTCGCGATGATACCGGCTGGGGATTAAAACAAAATGTAATCCCTGTCACAAAGGATAGAAGGGTTGTGTTCCCCCAGCGAGGCGAAAGTCTCGTAAAGAAACCGCGGTTAACTTCAGTTGCCCGTTGGTGTATCACGAAACGCAAATCAAAAAACACAATCGCTTTTTGTTGCCTGCTGGTGAATTACAAACGGATAACACGAGGTAACAGCAGTGGGATACGAAGTGAAATCAAAAAATACATATTAACAGCATAGGAAGATCACTTGTTGATTATATGTATTAAACAAAAGAAAGGACGTAGATACGATGAGGGTGAGAGATAGACCCCGAAAACCAGATAAACTAATTAATTTATAACAAAAAGTGTAAATAAAAAAGGAGAAAAAATTAATGAAGTTCAAGAAATTTACAGAAAAAGCCGCAGCTTTATCCATGGCTACCGCAATGTTAGCATCCGTATGTGCCCCTACTTATACTGCCGTTCTCTCTGCCGTACCTGTAGCCGCTGCATCATCCAAAGATACCACAAACAATACAGCAACTACAAAAGACCTGGCAAATGCCGATATCATTGATACCTCCAAAACAGGAAGCATCACTGTCCATAAATATGATATCACATCGGCAGAAGCAGCTGGAGATTATACCGAAGGGCAATATAAAGCAACCGGTGAATCAGATAACCGCGTAGAGAATGCACTGGCTGATTATGCGATCCAGGGTGTACAGTTTACATATTTACGTGTCGGTAACATCGAACAGTACAGCAAGACAGATGGAACAGGCAGCAACATTAAAGTTGTTTATGAGATTCCAACTGCATTAGCGCAGATCTTAAAATTAAATGAGGCAGATGCCACAGTGATGACAGGGGATGGAGTTTCTGCACCTTGTACAAATGCAGGTGTATTACATTACACAAGCACACAGATTGAAGATGCATTAGCTGCGATCATTAAAGCAGATGATGTTGCTGCAAAGAATGCATTAGAATCTTACCTCATTGAATATAAAGACCAGAATAAAGACAGTGATGATGTACAGACAGCAGATACTGGTGTGATCGAGACAGATGCGAATGGACTTGCTACAAAGAGCGGACTTCCATTAGGATTATATCTGATGGTAGAAACAAAGGTGCCGGAACAGGTTACATCTACAGTTAACCCATGGTTCATCAGCCTGCCTTTCACAAATACTGCAGCAGATACCAATACAAACACAGACCATGCAGCAGACGGTGTGGCAGACAGTATCGGTGGTGAAAAATGGCTGTATGATTTCGTATCTTATCCGAAGAACCAAACAGGAAACCCCACGATCGATAAAGCTGTCAGAAACGCTTATTCCAGTGATGCAAAAGACAGAAACGGCGTAGTTACTTCCAGCAAGGATACAAATTATTCTGGTGCATTTGACTCCAAATCCCTGATCGTTTATAACGCAGATACTGCTGCAGAAAACAAAGCAGATACTACAGATGCGGCTTATGTTGCAAACCGAGGCGGATATACTAGCGCAAACAATACAGAAGCCGGCAAGGACGGTAAGGGTTACAGCAACGACTTTAAATATGATGATACAACAACTGCATCCGAAGGTGACCTTCTTGATTACCGTGTTGTATCTAAATTACCACATATCACATCAAAAGCTACTTATTTAAGCCAGTATACATTTACAGATGCATTATCTACTGGTGTTAACTATAACAAGGATTTCAAGATTGCTTTTTATGATAATGCTGCTGATGCAAAAGCTAACAATACAAAGAATGCGAAAGAGATCTGGAACCTTGATGGTGGAAAACATGAAGCTGCTTATGCAACAGTTACCGTATCTGGTGAAGACGGGACTGAAAAAGTGACAGCCAATAAAGCAACGATCACTTTGACAGAGGCAGGACTTAACCAGATCAATGGTACAAATGTAAAAGGTGCTTCCAATCCATACGAAGCCGTAGGTGATAAGGGGGCTACAAAAGCTGGCTACTCTGATTACTACATGGTACTGTATTATACAGCAACTGTAAATTCTGATGCATCCGTTACATTAGGTGACAGCGGTAATGCAAATGATATCTCCCTCGTATGGAGCCGTACAAACAATAAGTACAGTAACTCCTTACAGGATAGAAACTATGTATACTCCTATGGTATCGACCTGACAAAGACTTTCTCTGATAACAAAGGAGATGCAACAAAAGTACAGTTCAAACTGTATAACTCCACTGATGCATATTATGTTATCGCTAAAAAAGCAGAAGATGGGCTTTACTATGTGACAGGAAAGACAATGGACAAGGCACAGGCAACAACCTTTACTCCGGCTGCTTCAGGAAAACTCTATATCAAAGGTTTAGAGGGTGATAAATATCAGCTGACTGAGGTTGCAACAGATGACGGTTATACCTTATTAAAAGATCAGATGGTTATTAATATTGAAGAAACAAAACGTGATATCAAGGCTTCCGTAGCTGGTACGACAGGTTTAGATGACGCTGCAGCTGATAATATCATCGCTAATTATGGCACAGGTATCAAGAATGAAGACGGACAGCTGGTTAACGCAGCGACAACAGACATCGGGTCTAAAGCAGTGGCAGGACCAACAAGTGAGACAGCAAACGGTAGAACAATTGGTAAGACAGATATGTATGTTGGTGACATCCAGGCTGCAACCGCAACCGTAGACAGTAAACCTTGCACACTCCTTACTTCTTCTACAGGAGATACCACATCTCCAAACGCTGAAGTAAAGATGGCGATTGAAAACAACAAGGGCTTTAATATGCCTCTTACTGGTGGAACCGGTCTTGTTGGATTAGTAATCTTAGGAGCAGGACTTTTAGGAGGAGGCGTTTACTCCATGACAAGAAACAAAAAGAAAGAAGAAACAGCCTGCTAATAAAAATAAATAATTCTTTCGTTTCTGACCGGGGACAGGGGATGGTATCCCCTTCCCCGGTTTTTACGTTTAAAAAATATAAGAAGAAAAGCCCACGTATTTGTACGTGGAAGGATTTGAAAAATGAAAAAAAAGATAATACAGGTACTTATTATCCTTATAGGAGTCGCATTGCTCGTTTACCCCTGGATCGCAAATTATATCAACGAACATGCAGCAAAATCTACAATCAGTACCTATGAGAACGAAGTAAAACATACAGATAAAAAAGAAAAGGAAGAAATGCTGGAAAAAGCAAGAGAATATAATGAAAAACTAGCTTCTTCCCATGTTGTCCTCACAGACCCTTTCTCCGAAGAGACCAATGGCGGAATAAGTGAAAAAGAATACTACCAGCTCTTAAATCTGGACAATACCGGTGTTATGTGTTCGCTGGAGATTCCATCAATTAATGTAAATCTGCCGGTATACCATGGAACGTCAAACAGTGTCCTTGAAAAAGGAGTCGGACACTTAGAAGGGACATCCCTGCCAGTTGGTGGAAAAGATACCCATGCTGTTTTTACGGGACATACAGGTTTGAACAAAGCAAAACTCTTTACTGACCTTACAGAACTGCAAAAAGGGGATCAGTTCTATATCCGTGTCTTAGATAAGATATTAGCTTATGAGGTCTGCCGGATTGATGTAGTCCTGCCAGAAGATACAAGTAAATTAAGTGTCGTAGATGGACAAGACCTTGTTACATTAGTCACATGTACCCCATATGGACAAAATACCCATCGCCTCTTAGTCAGGGGAAAACGGACAAAATACTCACCAAAAGCTTACGAAAAAGAACGTGCAAAGAAAAAAGCAGGACGTTCCCAATGGATGCGGACTTACCAGAAAGCAATCCTGTTAGGGATTGGCATCACAAGCATTGTCCTGTTCATTATTTCTTTCATCAGAAAGAAATTACAAAAACGATAGGAGGCTTTTCATGCTGAAAAAAGTTTTTCGGTTTCTTTTTAGTGTATGTCTGATCGTACTTGGGATAGGGATGAGCCTCTATCCCGCAGTAAGGTCAGAAAAGATACATATGGAGGCAATCTCCTACCAAAAAGAAGTAGACAATGCTTATAAACAAAATAAAGAACAAAAAAAGAAAAAGGAATCCGATTCGTTTTACCAGTCGATTAAGAAATATAACGAGGATATTTATAAAAACGGACAAAAGGATTTTAAGGATGCTTTTTCCTATACATGGTTCCCTATCCCTCTTAATGGGTTTAAAGAAGAACGGTGTGGATATATCAAGATCCCAGCGATGGATGTACAGCTGCCGCTCTATGTGCGGGCGACCAAAAAGAACATGGCAAAAGGCGCAACAGTCTTAGGCAATACCTCTTTGCCGATTGGTGGGAACAACACAAATTCCGTAATTGCCGGACACAGGGGATACCAGGGCGCACCTTATTTTCGGGAAATCGAAAAACTACAGATCGGTGATAAAGTTTACATCAAAAATCAATGGGAAAAGCTTACCTATATCGTAAAACGTATCAAGATTGTATACCCAAATGACAGTGACGAGGTAAAGATTCAGCCAGGAAAGGATATGATCACTCTTCTTACCTGTCACCCATACCGATCCCATGGAAAATATCGTTATTTAGTATTTTGTGAGAGATGCACTTCAAAAAATAAAGAAAAAGATTCAAAGAAAACAACTAAGAAAACCGTGGTTACAACAAAAGATGAAACGATAACCTATGAACCATCTACACCAGATATCAAAAGGGAAAATACCATAAAAGTAGTGGCATTTATTTTTATATTGTGTTGCATTGCTTATATCTTCGTTTCGAAAATAAGGAACAGATAGTTAACAAGTAATTTTTTCTTATAAAAATATCTTTCTGTTTTCTGCATGATAAGATATAAAAACAAACAAGAGAACACACAACTCCTTATTTTGAAAATTTGTCGGTATATGGTCCTGCCGGAACCATGAGTGGAGAAAACTTAAATCTGGTAAGTTTCTCTTGTTGTAAAGCCTTGGCAAAAGCCGGGGCTTTTTGTTTTGCAAGAAAAAACATATTAATGCAAAGAAGGGTTGGGTATATGTTCATTGAATTTTCCTAATCTTTCATACTAACCTATAAATAGACTTTTATTTTTTCTAAAAGTCAGAAAGGAGAAAAATTTGACTCAGAGCAAAACAGAGAAAAACAGATCATCAAAAAAACGGGCATCTCCTGTCAGAAAAAAGGATATAAGATGTTCTGTAACAGGAAAGGAGAAGATGATATCATGACAAGGTTAAAAAATGGAAATAAACAGGAAAGCAGAGCGGCTCCGAAATGGAAAAGATGGCTGCCAATGGGGATTGCTTTTTTATGGATCATCGCTTTTTGCGGGATTTTGTTTTATAATGTTGCGCTGGCGGCAGAAAAAAATTATAATCCCAATGGTTATTGTTATATAAAGGTGGGTGATGCTAATCTGCCTGTTCATGTATACTATACAGGAACAAAAACAGAACTTACAGAATCAGGTGATCATAAAACCCTCTTTACTAGCAAATCAAGACCTGTTAAAGTAATATCTGATATAACAAATCCATCTCCAAACGGTAGTGTTGTCACAGACTTAAAAATATCGGATGCAGGGACTAAAAATACGGTAAAAGACTCTGACGGTTATTATAATACTATCTTATTTCACATTTCATTCAAATTAAAAGCGCATTATTATTTGAATGGTCAAAATAAAAGCAAAAATTCTAAGGGTCAAACGCCATATGGTAACATTAGTTTTGTTTCTGGTACCGGGGTAACAGTTCCAAAGGGGCAAAAAGAAGCTCCATATGATGTTTCTTATAATTTTAGCAAATACGCTGGACATAATACTTCGGATCGTACAATCACTATACCAGTTCGTTTAAATCTCATCAATACATCCATGCTTAAAGGAAAAGTTAAGGGTCTAACAGATGTTTTAGCATGGTTTCATACCACGCTTTCTACATCTGTAAAAAGGAACCAGTATACTTTGACTTGTAACCCTGATTCTGGCACATTTACCAAAACAAATGGTGGTTCTAAGAATGGTAATAATTTAGAGTTTAAAAAATATTGTGGTGAAAGTGTAACTTCATTACCTGAAGTCTCAAGATCGGGCTATCATTTCAATGGATGGTACAATTCAAGCAAGAAAGCGGTTACATCCGTAACTCTTTGTAACGGTGACCAAACAGTAACGGCATCTTGGTCGAAAGAGTATACTTTAAAGTTTGACGCAAATGGAGGTCCTTCAACTCCTGCTGCAAGGACGCTGATAACTGGTAAAGAGTATGGCACATTAGATAATCTGACTAGGAAAGGGTACAAGTTCGACGGTTGGTATACGGCAAAAACTGGGGGAACAAAAGCATCATCGACAAATAAGATTACAGCAGATACGACACTGTACGCCCATTGGACAGCTTATAAGCATAACTTCGTTTATAATCTACAGGGCGGTTCGTTTCCTTCAAGTTTGAAAAATCAAACAAGTCTGAATGGATGCAAGATAATCCCGAACGGTGTATATTATATGAAATCGGATTGTGGAACGAATATGTACATGCATGTATATGGAAGGGACTACGAGCCTAGATCAAATCCAGCAACGGTTATCTATTCTGGGAAAAATGATGCTGCTACACAAACACAGTGGCTCTTTGAACGATATAAAAATACACAGTATTATTATATCATCAGCGTTCATAATGGTTTGGCATTGAATCTTGATGGTGATCCTAATGTAGATCAATCGAATAAAGCAATAAATCTTTGGAATCAGCAAAATGATAAAGCAGACTATCTCTGGTATTTATCCGATGAAGGAAATGGTAAGGTTAGCATTTACAATAAGCAGACAAACAAATGTTTAGATGTCGTAAATGGCAGAGCAGAAGATAATACCTGGATAGAACAGTATACGCCAAACCATACCGTTGCACAGCTTTGGACATTAGAAGAAAAAACAAAGACAGATTATCCAGATCGTATGCAGTATGGTGATCACGGACTATATATAAATAGTGTCAGCCCGGAAAAGAATAATTATGAATTTACCTGTTGGAATACAAAACCGGATGGAACAGGAACATCATACACACCTGGACAGGCATATAGTGCTATAAAAGACGGTGGCACCGTCACGTTGTATGCTTTATACAATGTAGACGATTTTACCTTAAGCTTTGATGCAAATGGCGGCACCGGAAAGCTAAATAGTGTCACTCATAAAGGAAATCAGTCTTATGCACTTCCTGTGAATACATTTACGAGAATAGGATACGAATTCCGTGGATGGTCTTTTGATAAGTACACAGACACGATTTCGTATAAAAATGGAGCGACTTACGACAATCGTTTGATCTCGGCAACTTTATATGCACAGTGGAAAAAGACGGGTACAGGATTCATCCAAAGACCATTCCTAGATTCTGATATGTTCTATAAAGCAATATCTATCTTAGGCAATAATGGAACAGTCTATAATAAAAATAGCGTTGACTCAAGGATGGCACATATAGATACGGCAAATAATCCGGGATATTTCTCGCTTCTAAAATAGGAAAAGGAAGGTTCTCTGAAAAGGGAATCTTCTTTTTGGGGCTAAAAAGTTCTTATAAAAATTCTTGAGTAGTTCAATGATGATATAAATATCGTGAAGGAGGAACCAAAATTATCAACAGTGACGGAGAGAAATCCGCATCCCTGTTGAATAGAAAGAACTAAGTAAATGGTATACAAAGAAAAAAGGAGAAAAAAAATGGCAAAAAAGAAAATTTTAGCAAGTATTATGGCAGGTATTATGGCAATGACTATGGCAGTTCCTACATTTGCAGCACAGATTGATCCGGCAGATTGTGACCACGAGTTTGGATACTGGCGTTATACGGTTAAGCCTACATGTACAACAGAAGGAAAAGGAGATATGTATTGTCCTGATTGCGGTAGTATTGTTGAGAAAGACGCAACAATTAAGCCTCTTGGACATGAATTTAGCAATGCAACAACTAGAAATGGAAATTTTTATTTAGTCTGTGAAAGATGTGGTGCAGAAGAAAAACAGGCACTGACTGCAGAACCAGCGACCTGCCCTCATGATGAAGATGATATCGGTATTTATAATGACCATGAAGCAACCTGCACAGAGGATGGTTATACAGGTGATACCTATTGTACTGCCTGCGGCACTTTATTGGAAAAAGGTGAAGTAGATGAAAAAGCGCATGGGCATGACTGGGAAGAAGACAGCAATGCCTGCCAGTTACCAACTTGTACAGAATCTGGAAAAGATTTTTATGTCTGCAGGGAATGTGGAGAGAGAGAAGAAAGGGTGACACAGCCTCTGGGACACAGCTGGGAGAAAACAAAAGTAACACCAGCAACCTGTACAAAAGATGGAAAAACGGTATATACCTGTTCTACCTGTGATGAGACAAAAGAAGAAATCACAGAAAAAGCAACTGGACATAAGTGGAATGATGGAGACGTGACAACAGCTCCTACGACAACATCTACAGGCGTAAAGACATTTACCTGTTTAACTTGTGGTGAAACAAAGACAGAAGAGATTGCAAAACTTCCGGAAGAAAGCAAGCCGTCTAAACCGGCAGACACCACTACAGAAGGTAAAAAGGATGACACAAAACCTTCTACAGATAAGAAAGATGACACAAAACCTTCTACAGACAAAAAAGAAGATACACAGCCATCTACAGACAAGAAGGATAACACTACAGTGGTAAATCCTACAAAGCCTGCAAAAAAAGCAGCTAAAGTTGGTACAAAATTTGTTGTAGCAGGTCAGACTTACAAGGTAACAAAAGCAGGAAAAGAAGTAAGTTTTATCGCAGCAAAGAAAAATGCGAAGAAAATCTCCATTCCTGCTACTGTAAAAAGCAAAGGCATTACTTACAAAGTAACATCTATTGCAGCAAAGGCTGTAAAGAACAACAAGAAAGTAAAATCTGTTGTTGTTGGTGCAAATGTAAAGAAGATTGCTAATAAAGCATTTTTCAAATGTCCGAACTTAAAGAAGATCACAATCAAGTCTGTAAAGTTTACAAAAAAGAATTTAAACAAAAAGGCTTTTAAGGGACTTCATAAGAAACTGGTAGTTAAGGTTCCTAAGAAAGTTTATGGTTTAAAAGAAAGAATTTTAAAAGAAGGCTTAGTGAAGTAAGGGAATCAAATAGGTTCCTTAAGAGGCTCATACCTGAAAGGGTATGGGTCTTTTTTTTGTTCAGAATTTTTCACAAAAAACATAACGGCTGAGCTACCAAAAAAAACATATTAGAAAATGTAAGGATTATAAAAAGAACAGAAAGGGGAGAAAACAAATGCGTTTTTATCGATTATCGCAAAAAATACCCTAGTTTTTTGCAAAAGAGAAAAATAAGATTACCGACTGTATATAAGATAGGAAGGAGTGAAAAAATTTGATAGTGAAAAAATGGTTACAGAGACTATTTATCTTTGTTTTTATTTTTGCTTTTGTTTTTGGAGATTTTGCAAATACGGGGGTATTTTCAAAAGGTACGCTGCAGGTACAGGCAGCAGACACGATTAAAGATTACAAAGAAACAGGACATAAACTGCATTCTAACACGGATATGGGAGCAGTAGCGATTGATGAAGTAGGACATAAATCAACGACCCCTTTTCGTAAATTCGTAATGGATGATGCGGATGATGGTAACAAACGTGTCATTTGCGGCTATGCGGTTGGGCGTGGACATCCGGGCGATACTTATACAAAAAAAGTAGTTTTTGCTTCTAACTGGAAATCTACGAAGTCCAATGATGCCGAATTTATCCATAATACTACTGCGATCGCAAAAGGGTTGTGCTGGTTCTATGAAGATGTTAAACCATCTAATGCAACAGAGCGGGAGTCCTATTTTATCCAGACTTATGTCTGGGCTGAGAGTATGGGGAAAAATGTAAAAACCGCTTTGACACAGTTAGCTGCTAGTAAGGGATGGAATTATCAAAAAAAGATATTACCACTTTATAATAAAGTTAAAAAGCGCAAAGTAGAAGGCTATGTTGTTGTATATAGGAACACCAAGTGTAAAGATGGCAACACGATCACGCATCAGCCTTATTTCCGTTGGGTAAAGACGAAACCAGAGTATGATACGGTGACAGCAAAAGAAACAGGAAAAGTATCCAAAGAAGTATCTGTGGAAGTGACCAAGACCGATTCTACTACAAAAAAAGCCGTAAGTGGTGCAAAATTCAAAGCGACAACAAAAGATGTAGATGGAAAAGCCCTTACCGTAAACCTGACTACTGGCAGTAATGGAAAGGCATCCAGTAAGGTCACGAGGACATTTTCTGCACAAAGAAGTGCGGAAAAGAAATATGTGACAAACTGGGATAAGCTTACGGAAAAACAGAAAGAAAAATGTAAAAACGATGGAAACTATCCGGATAAATCATTAGCGCAGGCAGCGGCGAAAAAAGAGGCAGCCAAAAATGCAGCGGATGAAGCGGCAAAAGCCAAAGCGAATTTTTCCGCAAACTGGAAGATCGAAGAGGTCAGCGTACCGAATCATATCATCAAAGTGAATGGAAAAGTAAAATCCGTGACTAAAAAAGAGACGGGAAACACAGTATCGATCAGTTATACCTTCTCGGATACACCAAAGTATGGCTCGATCAGCCTGTATAAGACCTGTAAGGAATCCTATTCCGCAGACCTTTCTCTGGAAGGTGCTGTTTATACCGTCTATAATAATTCCAGTTGTGCCAAAGGAACCGAAGTCTCTTCCATCAATATCTCCAAACAGACGGAGAATGGAAAGATGGTCTATAAAGGAAACAGTGGAAAATTAACAGCCGGTTCTTACTGGGTCAAAGAGACATGGGCTCCAAACGGATTCGAAAAAGATCCGGAGGCACATAAATTTATCTTATATGACAATGGGTCCAGTGACACCCTGCTGGCAAAAGAAGAAAGTGGAAAGACAATCACTTCCCTTACTTCCAACGAGGAAGCAAAAAAAGGAACCGTGACTATCACAAAATATGTCAATGATCTTGTGAACGAGACGGGGATCAAACCGGAAAAGGGAATCGAATTCACCTTAAAAGCTGTTTCTAAATTTTCAGAAGATACTCCATATACGGATGGTGTGGCAAAGACAACTGCACAAGATGGTACAGCTTCATGGGAAGATGTCCCATATGGCTATTATACCTTGACACTGACAAGCAAAGGACTCCCAAAAAACATGACTAAAGTTGGTCCGTTCTCCCTTCACATTGAAGATGATACGGACGCGAATAAAAATGATATCTATTCTGGCAGGAACATTGTGCTTGGCAAGACATCTGACAGTGGAGAGACCGTGGATGAACTGCTCCCTTGCTCCGTAACCATTCATAAAGTGATGAGCAAGACAGAGTTAAGCGGCACAAAGACATACCATCCGGAAAAAGGAGCGAAGTTTGCGATCTATGATACGGATGGAAACATGATCGGGAAGCCATTTACAACGAATGAAAATGGCTACGCAAAGAGTGCAGCGATTAAAGCGGCAGGAAGTTATGTTTTAAAGCAGATAGAAGGAACCGCTTCCTACAAGTTCATGGAAGATAAGCCATTTACGGTAACAGAAGAAGATCTCGGAAACGAGGATGGGACAGCGACTACGTTCGAATATACCGTAGACAATACCTATCAGGGTGACCGGATCTATCTTGACAAATATAAAGTTGCTTTTGATCAGGACAGGGAAGAATACGATGAAGAGGGACGGACCGTGGAACCGGATGCCGGATTTGCTGTCATGAACGTCTCTTCCATCAGTAAGGCTGACCTTGCTGACTTAAGAGAAAACGGGGAGGACTGGACACAGGAAGAACGGAATGCTTTTGTACAGAAGTATGCGGATGCTGTCCTTGCGACCATGCAGACCGATGAGGCAGGAAAAGCTTCCGTGGATATCGACTGTGTAGAAGATAAGGATGGACGGATGCATTCCGCGATCGGAGAGGACGGTTTTGTGATCGTGCAGACCTCTGGTACCACAGGCTACTACCTGAGCGGACCGATCTTTTCAGCTGACTTAAAGCGGAAGGATAATGAAGGCTCCACGCAGTGGTCTGGCGAAAAGAACAACTACCAGGAGATCAATTACGGTATCGCCACTTTTAAGAAGTTTAAGACAAAAGACGAAAAGACAGTGGAACCGGAAGCCGGGGCACAGTTTAAGGTCTTAAAGAACGATGGCACTTACTTAAAAGACCCGGATAAAAAAGAGGTCATCTGTGAAGCAGACAAAGAGGGAAAGGTATCGATCCCATGGCTGCTGCCGGGTGTCTACAGTTTGAAACAGACAGATGGCTCGAAGTTCCACGAAAAATTAAACGAAGAGAACAATGAGGATGCCGTCTTTGTGGTAAGGGAAGATGACTGTGTTTTCAGTAAAAAAGAAATGACTGCGTTCGTAAAAGGAAACACCCTTACAAAGGAACAGGAAAAACATATCCTTACACTGGGGGATGAGGATGGAAGATATACGGATAAGGAACTTCCGATCTCATTATCCATCGAAAAACATTCCACCCATACTGGCGTTTTATTAAAAGATGCCGAATTTACCCTGTATCAAAAAGAGGGAGATAACTGGAAAGAACTTGGAAAATACTACACAGGAGACGGAAAAGACGGGACCGAGATTGGAAGAGTGACGGTAAAAGGGCTTTCCTTTGGTACTTACAAGATCAAAGAAACAAAAGCACCGGCTGGGTATCTCTTAAGTGAGGAAGATACCGGCAAGGATTCCTCTGACCCGGATTTCCCTTATCAGGAAAAGGTCATCACGATCGATGCAGACCATGTGGCAGAAACGGATGGAGAAATCGTTTTCCGTGCCAACAAGAGCAACGCGGACAGTGCCTACAGCAGATTTAATGATTCTCCGATCTACGGACGTATCCGTATCAATAAGACAGGAAATGTTATGACAGGCTATGCTTCCGGTACAGAAGAGTTTACTTACAAAGATACCGGAGTAGCTGGAGCCGTCTATGCATTATATGCCGGGGAGAACATCATGGATGATGCCGGAAATGTGATCTGGAAAAAAGATGAAAAGATCGATGAGGTCACAACAGACAGCAAGGGCTATGCCGATTTTACAAACAAAAAGACAAGCTACACGAAGAACTTCTTCATGGGGCATTACTATATCAAAGAGACAAAAGCACCGGACGGTTTTGATGTCGATACGGAGACACACGAAGTCGTTCTCACATGGGATGCCGGGGCAAAGGACCTTGATATAGGTTCCTGGCAG
>UMAP01044481.1_pt1 | contig 13315 bp, 5 predicted proteins | sample 1963731 | NCBI WGS metagenome assembly UMAP01 (sample SAMEA4835918, study PRJEB28245) | human gut metagenome | biome: gut microbiome; material: fecal sample | place: Denmark | collected 2008 | reverse complement strand
GTGCAGATTGCGGGAATGATTTTTCAAACACGCTCCAGTGCTATCTGGTATGCTTCATATTCGCTCACCGCAGCAGGAAGCAGTATTCCAGCCTCCATAAGTGCAGCTCCCGGATATACTTTTCCGGTAGTTTTTTCCCGATAAAAAGCATCCTCTTCCATTCCTTTTAAGGTAACGTATGCTGCCGACGGATTGGCCTCTGCTGTAAGTCTTATCACACTTACCAGTGCCTTGGATCTGTCATCTGATACCACCATCCAGGCCGCAAAATTATCCTGGAAAGGATTGGAAAGACGGTAATAATCTCCTTCACGGATCAATTCCTGATACTCCCTGTATTGGGCAAGCTGGGCACGGATTTCTGCTTTTTCCTTTGCATTTAAAAGTGCGGGATTCAGTTCATAGCCAAAGGTTCCAGACATAGCTGCAACGCCTCTTGTATGCATACTGGTCACTCTTCCGGTCTGATGGTTTGGCACTGCTGACACATGGGAACCCATTGCTGCTACCGGATAAAAGAAGGAGGTTCCATATTGAATCCGTGTACGATTAATAGCATCTGTGTTGTCACTGCACCAGATCTGAGGCGTATAATACAGCATTCCGGCATCAAATCTTCCGCCGCCTCCGCTGCAGCCTTCAATAAGAATATCCGGATAACGGTTCGTAAGTTTTTCCAGGAAATCGTACACCCCAAGAACATAATCATAGGTCACGTTTGGTGCATAAATATCTGCCAGGCTGCGGTTCATATCCCATTTAATGTACTCCACATTCCCCTGATCCAGAACTGCGCAAATGCGTTTAAATATCTCATCACGTACTTCTTTTCTGGAAAAATCAAGGACCAGCTGGTTTCTGGAACGGACAGGCTTGCGGCCTGGAATTGTGATTGCCCAGTCCGGATGTTCCCTGTAAAGATCACTGTCCTCACTGACCATTTCAGGCTCAATCCAGATACCGAATTTCACGCCTTCTGCGTTTACTCTTTCGATTAATTTCGTCAGAGTTCCGCCTAATTTTTCCTCGTTCACATACCAGTCGCCGAGAGAAGAATTGTCGTCATTTCGCTTTCCGAACCATCCATCATCCATAACCACCATATCGATTCCAAGCGCTTTTGCCTCCTTTGCAAGCTCTACGATGGTGTCTCCGGTGAAATCAAAATATGCGGCTTCCCAGCTGTTGATCAGGACAGGACGATTTGCATGGACGTATTTTCCCTGGCAGATATGATTCATAATGCAGTGATGGTACTGCTGGGAAAGCCTGGAAAGACCTTTGTTTGTGTAGGATAAAATAACCTCTGGCGCGGTAAATTCAGCTCCGGCTTCCAGGGAATATGCAAACAGTTCATCAGTCAGACCCATCTGGATTCTGGTCTGATCATACTGGTCCTTTTCTGCTTCTACAAGGAAGTTTCCACTGTATACAAACAGCATTCCGTAGCAGCTTCCGCTGTCTTCATTTGTGTTTTTTCCTGCAAGGATTACCCCTGGATTATACTGGTGGCTGGAGGTTCCACGGCGGCTGCCAATTCGGGTGCTTTCATGGGAAACCGGCATTCTTTCCATGTTTCTTTCCATAGCATGTCTGCCATAAAATTTGATCAGATCATAGTCTCCGTGAAGGAAATCCAGGCATGCAGACTGGGCTTTTTTTACTGTTACAGGGGCTTTTCCAGCATTCTTAATTATCACACTTCTGGTGATAATATCTTCTTTTTCCAGTACTCCGTAGAGCAGATGAAGCTCTACTTTTGTAACAGGATCTTCCAGTATAATCTTCAAAGTTTCCGCTTCATTTTCTTCTGCACGGACGAATGGAAGACCTTTCAGAGTGTATTTTCCAGCCGCAATTTCATGTGTTATGTAAACCGGATTGCAGCACTGGGAACCATCTGCATTCTCTATGTTTAACGCATAATTTCGGAAATCTCCTGTGCCAAGTGATGGATATTCCTGTGGCAATGCATCCAGAGAATAGGTTCTGTCGCTGCCTGCTGAATTCGGATTTCCAGAAAATCCACGGTCTCCATAATTCAGAAGATAGTCCATTTCTCCTGCAGTTCTGGCACCATAATACAGGTGCAAAAGGTACCCTTGAGCATCCGCCTGCATCTGATAGGTAGTGTGGGCAGTGGTGAGGGTAAAGATCCGGGTTATTTCGTTGAAGGTAATTGCCATGAGTGGGGCCTCCTTTTTCTATGATGTGTTAAGTATAGCATACCAAAATCAACACTTAAATAGCTTAATTTTTCTTATTTTATGCCTTTATGATGGTTTTTTATGGTATAATGAAATATATTATCGCATTATGATATATTGTCAGCAAATGTAACGGAGGATTCCGGATATGGATAACAACTTTCACATTTTTCCGAGCGAAACTTTCATTGATCTATGCCTTTACCAATATGGACATGAGAAGTGTACTCCCGGACATTTATTTGGTCCGGCAACGCGGAATCACTATCTTTTTCACTATGTTCTTTCCGGAACAGGCACCCTGATGGCCACGAATTCCAAGGGGCAGAATGTAAATTATCAGGTTCGGAGCGGACAGGGATTTATGATTTTTCCAGGACAGATCACCACTTATGTGGCAGATATTCAGGTGCCATGGGAATACGTCTGGGTGGAGTTTGACGGGCTGCGTACCACAGAAATCCTCAACGTTTGTGGCTTTTCCAAGGATGCGCCAGTCTATATGGCCCACTCCAGGGAGGCACGAAAAAAGATGGCGGATGAACTGATTTACATTTCTCAGAATTCAGAGCAATCTCCTTTTCATCTGATGGGACATTTCTATCTTTTTGCGGATCTGCTTGCGCAATCTGTTGCCAGACCGCAGCCTGCCGCCACCAGTAAAATGAGTGATTATTATATAAAAGAGGCAATAAATTATATCGAACAGAACTTCCAGAATGATATTTCTATTGAGGATGTGGCAGCTGTATGCGGTATTAACAGAAGCTATCTGGGACGAATTTTCCGCACCAGCACAGGACGCTCTCCACAGGAATTTCTCATTCATTACCGCATGACAAAAGCGGCGGAATTGCTGAAGCTGACCACATTATCTATAGGAGATATCGGCTCTGCCGTAGGCTACGAAAACGCCCTCCACTTCTCCCGGGCTTTTAAAAATGTGTATGGGGTTTCACCGCGGGCGTGGCGGGAGCAGCATAGATGAAATTTTGATTATACAAAAAAGGACTTTCCGATTTCTCAGAAAGTCCTGTATCTGCTTGCGGTTATTGAATTTTAGAAGTTAAATCCTACGGATTTCAGTGTTCCGTCTGCGGACTGTGCGGTTACGTCCTGGGCAACTACGCCAGCTTCTGTCTCCTGGATGTGGAGGGCGCTCTGGGTTTCGTTTTCCTCTGATGCAACATTTTTGAATTCCATATTAATTACGACTGCTTCGTCTGGAACTTCGATCTCAACACCATCTGCGATGAAGGTTACGTCGTAGAAAGTGTACTCGTCGTCTTCTGTTGTTCCAAGGTCTCTGATGGAAGCCTGTTTTGCTTCTTCATATTTCTCACTGCCAGCTTCAAGCTTTACAGCGTTCATTTCAGCGTTTTCTGGAAGAGCTGTCTCATCAAACACTTTTGCAGTGATAATGACTTCTTCGTTCTCGAAACGGAAATCGGAATCTACGGTAGTTTCTACTGCATCTCCAACTTCACCGGTTCCATCGGTAAACTCAGCTGGATCAGCTTCTGCAGAGCTATCTGTGAATCCATCAACAAAAGCGGCTTCTTCAGCAGATTCCCCGGTCTGGAACTCATCCTGAGATTCTTCTGCCTGAACTTCCTCGGTCTGTGCAACCTCCGGCTGAACCTCTGTCTGAGTCTGCTCTGGCTGAACCTCCTCAGTCTGTGCAGCTTCCGGCTGAACTTCTTCCACATATACAGCTTCATTACCTGTAGTAAAAGCATCCATCTCTGCAAGTGCCTCCGCATCTGTAAATCCTTCTGCGGAAACTACTGTATATCCTGTCACCAGCATTGTCGCTGAAATCATAACTGCCATTGCTTTTTTTAATGTATTCTTTCTCATAATGGAAACCTCCTGAAATCTATAAAGTCATTCCCAAATGTAATATCCTTTAATTTGACTTCATTATACCAGTAGGGCTGTTTCGTCAACTCTTTCTTCGGGATGTTTTTCCACTTTTCAGGAAAGTTTTTTTACTTTTTTGCAAAACCAGAACCACAGGGCTGTTCTGTAGTTTTCCTTAATTGAGCAGGAAGCTAAAGTGAATCTGCAAAAAGGCGATCCGCTTTGTGTGCGGACCGCCTTCATTTGTACTTGCTTTGTTATGGTTCCAATCTGATCAGAAACTTTGTTTTGCTTTACTGTCTTTTGTTTCTTCTGCGGCGTCTTTCAGTCTCGGCTGCAAGCATTGCAGCTGCAAGAAGAAGCATCAGATAAGTTCCGATCGGGGTATCATCTCCGGTCTTCGGTGATTTGCTACCGCCGTAGCCGCCGGAATGATTTTCGGAGCCACCGCTATTTCCACCATCGGAAGAAGGAGTAGGTGTTGGTGTTTCTGTTACTGTGCTTTCTTCCTGGTTGGTGATGACAACTTCTGCTGTCATATTCGTTTCATCAAATATAACAGAATCTGCACTTACGGTAACTTTATATCCAAAGCCTTCGGAGCCTGCAATTGGTTTTCCGTTGGAATCAGTTTCCGTTACATACAGGGTTACCTTTGCTCCTGACTGGGCAAGACCAACATTGATGATCTCACTTACTTCATAGCCACCGTCCATATCAAGCTTGATAATGTTCTGCTCAACCTGCTGGGAAAGCTGTGTATGAGCTGCATCATCAAAGATACCTGCATAGAATACCTCGTTGCTGTTTCTGGTGCCTCCATCTGCACCAAGAACCTTCTTGGTAATTGTCAGCTGACCCTGTTTGTAGAATCCATCTGGCGGGAAGCTGCTGAACACGTTTTCAAAGGAAACGGTTGTTGTTCCATTGGCTTCGGTTACTGTTGTGGAGTTACCATTGCCAAATACAGCTTCATAGACGGTTCCATCTGCAAGAGCGCCGATCGTCTGAGAAGTTCCATCCTGTGTACACTCTGCAATGTAGTATGTCTTGCCTGCCTTAATATTCTCTGAGAATACTACGGTGGAAGCATCTGCATTCTTGAACACAAGAGCTTTCACATCAGAAACTCTCTGAGTGCATTCTTTATCAGAATACAGGGCTACATAGAAGGTCTGATCTCTTGCTGCCAGATTTTCACCAATATAGGTAAGTTTCTTGGTTACTGCAATAGATGCTGAGGTTGCCAGTTTATCCTGTACAAGTAAAACACCATCCTTGGAAACAGCTGTTGTTTTTTCTGCATCTACTGTTCCGTCTTCTTTCAGAACAAAAGTAGTGTCGCTTGTAAGTAAATATCCGTCTGGAGCTACAGTCTCACGAAGAGTGTAAATCTTACCGGTTTTCAGTTTCTCGGTAACATGAGCTTCCTTGGTGGAATCCCACTCGTCTACTACGTTTCCATCCTGGTCAATGATCTGGATGTGAGCACCTTCCAGCTCTTTCCCATCGGAAATATCTACTTTGCTTACTTTTACAGAAGTTCTGCTGTCTTCTACCAGAAGGGTTCCATCCGCTGAGATGGTTGTGCTGGTATTATCTTTGTCAAGAGTTCCATCCTCCTTCAAGCTAAAGACTGTGTCAGCTGTAATAGTATAGCCATCTGGCGCTACGGTCTCGCGAAGGGTATATTTCTCACCGGTCTTAAGACCTGTTACTTCATGAGATTCCCAGATGGAATCCCACTCGTCTACTACATTTCCATCTTTGTCAAGGATCTGGATATGAGCACCTGCCAGTTCTTTCTGGTCGGTAATATCCACTTTGCTGATCTTAACAGATGTGATTGTATTGGTAATGATAAATCCTTCTGTGGCATTTCCTGTTACTGTGGAAATATAGCCAGCTGTTTTGCCAATTTCTTCTACTGTGTAGACAATATCCTTTCCAGACTTCTTCTCATCAAGTTCGGACCAGGTGTAAGTCCACTTGTTCTCTGCGTTCAGGGTAATTTCCTCGCCGCTGTTTTCTCCATCGGCTTTCAGCTGAACCTTGATTTCCTTCGGTCTGTGACCGCCGCGGTCATCGTTATCAGCCCATGACTTGGTAACTGTGACGCTGGTCTTTCCTGGTGCATAGCTATTGGTGATATCGTAGCCGGTGATCTCAGTTGTGTAATCTGCAACTGCATCCTCGGTTACCGTGTATACAATTTCTTTTCCAGCCTCATATTTCGGCAGTTTTTCGAAGCTGTAGGTCCAGTTTCCATTTTCGTCTGCGGTTACGGTCTGGCTGTCTTTCTCCTCGCCGTTTGCAAGAAGTCTTACAGTGATGCTCTCCGGACGTTTTCCATCCTGATTGTCCGCATCGTTCCAGGTCTTGGAGCCCTTCACCTCAGTTGTCTCGGTTGTGTAAGTGTTGGTGATGTTAAATCCGTCTACACTTGTTTCATAACCTTCCACTGCTTCCTCGGTTACGGTGTAGGTAATTTCCTTGCCATTTGCATATTTCGGCAGGTCTTTAAAGGTGTAGGTCCAGTTTCCTGCTTCGTCTGCTTTTACAGTCTGGCTTGCTACGATCTCTCCGTTTGCAAGAAGGTTGACGATAATGCTCTCTGGACGCTTGCCATCCTGATTGTCTGCGTCATCCCAGGTCTTGGTTACGGTGATGGAAGTTGTTTCTGGAGCGTAGGTGTTAGTCAGAGTAGTTACAGTTCCGTTCTTGCTGTTGTCGGTAAGTTCGTAACCTTCTGGGAGAGTTTCCTCTGTCCAGGTGTACTCGATTGCTTTTCCGTCTGCTTTTTCCGGAAGGTCAGATATAGTCTGTTTCCAATTGTTCTCGACGCTCAGGGTAACGGTCTTTCCGGTTTCTTTACCGTCTGCAAGAAGACTTACGGTAATGCTCTCCGGACGTTTTCCATCCTGATTTTCAGCGTCGTTCCAGATCTTGGTTACTGTTGCACTGGTCTTTCCTGGAGTGTAGCTGTTGGTGATGTTGCTGCCATCGTAGGTTGTAGTGTAATCAGTTACTTCCTCCTCAGCTACGGTGTAGGTGATTTCCTGGCCATTTGCATATTTCGGCAGATCTTTGAAGGTGTAAGTCCAGTTTCCTGCTTCGTCTGCAGTTACGGCCTGGCGAGTTTTCTCTGTGCCATTTGCAAGAAGGATTACAGTGATGCTTTCCGGACGCTTGCCATCCTGGTTGTTTGCATCGTTCCAGGTCTTGGTTCCGGTAATCTCGGTGGTCTCTGGCTGATGAGTGTTAATGAAATTATAGCCATCACTCTCGGTTGTGTAGCCATCGACTGCATCCTCAGTTACGGTGTAAGTGATTTCCTGTCCGTTTGCATATTTCGGAAGGTCTGTGAAGCTGTAGCTCCAGTTTCCGTCTGCATCAGCACTTACACTCTGGCTCTTAAGCTTAGTTCCGTCTGCAAAAAGGTTTACGGTAATGCTCTCTGGACGTTTTCCATCCTGATTATCTGCATCTTTCCAGGTCTTGGTTCCGGTGATGGAAGTAAGCTCTGGAGTATGAGTGTTGGTCAGAGTGGTTACCGTTTCGTTCTTGGAAGTTCTTGTCAGGCTGTAGCCTTCTGGAACATTAACCTCGGTCCAGGTGTAGGTGATATACTCTCCATCTGCTTTTTCCGGAAGACCAGTTATCGTCTGTGTCCAGTTGTTCGCAGCAGTAAGAGTAACAGTTTTGTTAGTTGGCGTTCCATTTGCAAGGAGAGCTACGGTAATGCTCTCTGGACGAATGCCATCCTGGTTGTCAGCATCATCCCAGATCTTGGTTACAGACGCGCTGGTCTCACCTGGGGTGTAGCTGTTGGTGATGTTGTAATTATCATCAATAGTTGTTGTATAACCAGGTACGGTAAGCTCGCTTACCGTGTAGGTAATTTCCTGACCATTTGCATATTTCGGCAGATCGGTGAAGCTGTAGGTCCAGTTATCGTCAGCTGTTACGGTCTTGGTGTCTGTAATTATGCCATTTGCAAGAAGGTTGACGGTGATGCTCTTTGGACGTTTGCCATCCTGATTGTTGGAATCGTTCCAGGTTTTGGTTCCGGTGATGTCGAGGGTTGCTGGTTTATGAGTGTTGGTGATGTTGTAGCCTTCTACCTTAGTCTCATAATCTGCAACTGCTTCCTCTCCTACTGTGTACTTGATTTCAGTTCCTGCTTCGTACTTCGGCAGGTCTGTGAAGCTATACGTCCAGTTGGTTGCTGCTGTTACATCAAGGCTCTTCACTACATTTCCATTTGCAAAAAGGCTGATCTTGATGCTGGTTGGACGTTTGCCATCTTGATTATTCGCGTCGTTCCAGGTCTTTGTTCCAGTGATGGAAACTTTTTCCGGAGCGTAGGTGTTAGTCAGGGTGGTTACAGTTCCGTTCTTTCTGGTGTCGGTCAGTTTGTAGCCTTCTGGCATGCTTCCCTCTGTCCAGGTGTACTCGATATCTTTTCCACCAGCCTTCTTTTCCAGATTCCCTACAGTTGCGCTCCAGTCATTCGCTTCTTTCAAAGTTACAGTATCCACTACTGCATTTCCATTCATCAGGTTTACGGTCAGTTCAACCGGGCGGGTTCCGTCCTGGTTGTTGCTATCATTCCATACCTTCTTGACCGTTGCTTCTGTCTTCTCAGTTTCATGGGTATTTGTGATCGTATACTCCGTCTTGTTTTCATTGGCTGTTACCGTCTTAGTATAGCCTCCCGGCACGCTTACTTCGTCTACACTGTACTCAATCTCGGTTCCGCTTGCCTTCTTCGCAAGACCATTCCAGGTATGGGTCCAGTTGTTTGCCTCATTCAGCTCTACCGGCTCTCCGCTCTCTTTACCGTCTGCTTTCAGCTGTACGGTGATGGAGTCTGGACGGATTCCGTCCTGGTTGTCACTGTCCGTCCATACTTTTCTTACGCTTACACTGGTCTCTTCCGGCGCATATTTATTAGTCAGCGTGGTTACGGTTCCGCTTGTCACACTTCCTTCAAGGCTGTAGCCTTCCGGCATGCTTCCCTCGCTCCAGCTGTAGCTGATGACCGTTCCGTTTTCCTTCTTTGGCAGGTTGGATACAGTTGCTTCCCAGCCGTTCTCTTCACTCAGGGTTACCGTAGACACTACTGTATTTCCATTCATCAGGTTTACGGTCAGTTTAGCCGGGCGTTTTCCGTCCTGATCATTGCTGTCGTTCCATACCTTCTTGACCGTTGCTTCTGTTGTCTCGGTCACATGGGTATTGGTGATCACATATTCCGTCTTGGCTTCATTTGCGCTTACCGTCTTGGTATAACCTTCTGGTACGCTCACTTCGTCCACCGTATATTTAATGTCGGTCTTATTTGCTTTCTTCGCAAGTCCGCTCCAGGTGTGGCTCCAATTATTCGCCGCATTCAGGTCTACCGGGGCTCCGCTTGCTTTTCCGTCTGCATAAAGCTGTACGGTGACGGAATCCGGGCGGATTCCGTCCTGGTTGTTGCTGTCATTCCATACCTTCTTGACACTTACACTGGTCTCTTCTGGTGTATCTTTTCTATTAGAAATCTTTACAGTTCCAGATTTTTCCTGATCACCAGGGAAACTATTTTTGTGAATTTCGGCTCCGCCCTGATAAACGTTTTTAGCATAAATGGAACACATTCCATTATTATTCATATATGAGCCTTCTGGAACAAGGGCAAATCCGCCCATCTTCTTTCCAGTATCTTTCACATATCCCTTATATGGAGTTCCATCTTCATTTACGAAGTTCCAAATTGTTCTTTTTGCAATTTGTTGACCTTTACTATTCGGATCCAGTTCGCTTTCTTTTTTACCAGCAACATCAACTATTTCATTTCCAACATAAAGTACTTCTGTCGCAACATCAAGTTCATTCATGCCACTTGGAATCATAACATTGATCACAAGAGCTTGATTATCTCTAACTGCTGGAAGATTTAATCGGTGCTGTTTCAGATCACTTGGGGTTAAATAAACAACTTGTGCTGAATCTGTAGATTTCGCCTTAGCAAGTTTCTTTGATAATCCAGATACTGTTGTTAAAATATTAGTAATGTTAATCAGAGAATCGAATTCTGCTGCGGTAACCTTCTTAACAGCCCCCTTATCGGTCGTCACCTCTGACGTTGTTACAAATAAATTGTTTGAGCTATTTGCAGTTAAACTTGTAACCCCTTCAATCACTTTCGCAAATGAAGTTGTATCATAGTTCATTAAGCCTTTTAAACCTTCTGAATAATCATAAGAAACTGTATAGTCTCCTATTTTTCCTCCATCTTCAAGAATATTTCCTTTTTCATCTAATTCATATACTTCATATGCACTTTTTGCATCCTTAATTGTATACGAGGTAGAGCCAACTCCGTTAGCATCAGTTGTAATGGTTACATCTGCGACTTTATTCTTGTTTGCATCAACTATTCTAAAGTTAAAAGTTTTTGCAGCTGCTGGATTAACTGATTTTTCAATATTAATTGTAAGATTAATTTTCTTTTCAGTTCCCTGTGCTCCAACCGGGTTTCCATTTCCTTTAAATTTATCTACAGCAAAATTTCCCTCAAAATGCATGGATTGCTCGAAATAATTCGCAACAACCATAAATTGGCTTGCATCTTTCAAGCCATCTTTTATATCAGCATAAGAAATAGAATTATTTCCCATCTGAGTTGCATTAATAACAACTGTGTCATGTGAAGAGTCTACTGTGTATCTGTCATTAATTGCAATTGTAAACTGATAATCAAATGTCTGGCCATTATCGACTTCTGACAAAGCGTTATTTGTATCCCAATTATTTTGTTTCTGACCTTCTACGTTTGGATTTTGATCTGGACGAGCAATTGCAAGCACTGCTTTATATTCACCAGTTTCTATGCTCTTCTGTCGATTACCATTATTATCATACAGCGCATCAAATGTTGCCTCGCCAATTCCATTTTCTACAGTTATTTTTTTAAACTGATGTAATCCATCTTTTTCAATCTTCGCATAGTATGTACCATTCTGACTTGTTGCAACGTTTCCCTGCGAATCCACAAACTGTAATCTCAGCTTAAAACTACTCAGACCTTGATCTGCGATAATAAAAGTACTAAAACTATCCGTTGTTAATGTTACTTCCTTAATTTTTCCTTTTTTATTCAGTTCAACATTATCCGTTACATCTTCCAACTGATCCAGATTTTCATCCAAATGTAATACCTGTACACTGTCTTCTGTTGTTTCATTTGATAATTTCTGAGCCTTTTTATAAGAAATGTTTACGGAAACCTGACTTTCTGCTGGCTCGATTTCGTTTCCGTTCTCATCTTCAAAATGCATATCATAAATCAGATAACTATCATACAGAACATTCTCTAACTCTTCATATTCTTTCAGTTTCTGTTCTGCATACGCATAACCATCCTGATGATCTGCTTTATTCATTTTTGTGACAACAAATTTGGCGTTGTCCGGTACTGCATCGGCATTTTCCAACGTTGCAGTTACCGTTACCTTAGAATCCTCATAGGTATATACCGTCTGCTGATTTTCCGTCTCCGCGGCCGCACTCTTCTGCTTCACCCTTCCCACCGTCGCCGCAAACGTCGTCACAGATGAATCAGCCATGATCATCACGAGAGCGAGAAACAGTGCCAGAAATCTTCTTAAATACCCATTCTTTTTCATAATGTCTCATTCCTTTCTTTGGATATGTAGATTTATTTTAACCGAATCGGGAATTATTTTCGGTTGCATGATAGATAGTATATGATTTTTAAATATATTCTATCACTTTGCCTCTTTCTCCAACTCTTTCATTTTCCGAAAGAGTTGCAAAAACGAGCGATTTCCTATGGCATTTTTAGCATTTTTCAAGTCTTTTCCATAAATCAGGAGCAAATGAGTTCATACTCATCACAAATCACATCGTAGACCATAATTTATCCCTCCATTTCACACATCTCTCCAATGGATGCCACATAGAAATCAACCTGAGTGAATTTCTTATCGCCAGAGAGCTTATTGAATTTTTTTGCAATTCGTTTGGAAACGATGGGGCAGTTCTCCTGGCTGATTTCGATCAGCATGACAATATACTGCCGGACATTGTATCTGGTGTAAAAATCACCTTTTCGTATGGATGACTGGATAGCCTGTCTGAGAAGTTCGGACTTTTCACGTTCCTTCTCCTCCGAAACATGATCCGCCTTATAGTCCAGTGTGCAAAGCATAACAAACACGGATAAACCGGAGCGCTCCACCATACGGCTGAATACATGATAGATGTCAACAAAGCTGGGAAACGGACAGAAATATGCTCCTACTGCAGCATCCTTTTCCCGAAGTCTTTCCTTGATATCGCTAAGGGCACCTGCTGCCTGTGAAGTCCGTTCTCCCATCAGCTTGAAACGCTTTAACAATCTCTCCGAAGGGGCCACTCCCATTTCATCGAATAAAAGCTTTTCGGTGTTTTGGTAAACTTCAAGGCCTTCCTTATATCGTGACATTCCGATCAGGCTGTCGATTTCCCAGACCTGCCACTCGTCAAAGGGATAAATTTCGGCGGCTCTGTGCGCCACTTTATGCAGATCTTCATACCGTTCATGCCCCTTCAGCCAGCGGCACAGCTCCTCTGTAACACGGAAGTACTCATCTCTGCACCGGACATTCTCCACAGCGACCCATTGCTCCCCGATCATATCCGGGAGAAATTCACCTTTATAAATTTTCCAGGCCTGCATCCAGAGATGGAGCTTGTCCTCTTCCCGTTTCTCCTTTTTTTCTTTCTCTATCAGTTTCCGGAACTCATTTACATCAACCTGAACTTCAATATTTCCGTCCCAACAGCACATTCCGGACTGGATATTTATGTATTTGCTATCTGGAAGTCCAATATCCTTCAGCTGTTTACGAAGTCTGAAAATGGTGTTGTTCAGGCTTCCGTTCTTATTCTCCACCTCAACTCTTCCATAAAGGGCATCTATCATAGCAGCTTTGGAAATTCCGCCGTCTTCGGTATGAAACATAAGCAGCTGAAAAAGCTGTGTAGTCTTCGATGCTTTATTTCGATCCAGTACCAGTTCTTTTCCCTTATATTCCAACGAAAAGGTTCCAAGCATGCGAACCTTTAATACGTTTTTTTCCATATACTTTTCTCCATAACTAAAATAATTCTAGAACGTATTTATTGCAGACGTAATTAGCAATAGCCTTTTATTTCCTTATTAAATTATATATGTCTTTTTAACTATCTTTTTA
>UMAP01053964.1_pt1 | contig 13635 bp, 9 predicted proteins | sample 1963731 | NCBI WGS metagenome assembly UMAP01 (sample SAMEA4835918, study PRJEB28245) | human gut metagenome | biome: gut microbiome; material: fecal sample | place: Denmark | collected 2008 | reverse complement strand
GCCGCAGGGATTAAATATCAGGGACGTACCGACATGGCATTGATCTATAGCCAGGTGCCTTGTGTATCTGCAGGAACATTTACAACAAATGTTGTAAAGGCAGCCCCGGTTAAATGGGATCGCCAGATAGTAGACAGTGGCGCAGGCGTGCAGGCAGTTGTTGTAAACTCAGGAATTGCCAATGCATGTACCGGTGAAGAAGGCATGGGATATTGCAAAGAGACAGCCGAGGCAGCAGCGAAAGCGCTTAATATTGATGCAGCAGGTGTCCTGGTTGGTTCCACAGGAGTCATCGGAATGCAGCTTCCGATGCAGAAGCTGGTGGACGGAATCCAGGTGCTGGCAGGAAAGAAAGCAGAAGGTCTACAGAGCGGACACGATGCAGCTCTTGCAATCATGACTACTGATACAGTAGAAAAAGAGATGGCAGTTGAGATAGAGATTGGCGGCAAGACAGTCACAATCGGAGGGATGTCCAAAGGTTCCGGTATGATCCACCCGAATATGTGCACGATGCTTGCATTTATCACAACAGATGCCGCAATTACAAAAGAGGCACTGCAGAAGGCGCTGAGTGAAGACGTAGAAGATACTTATAACATGATTTCTGTAGATGGAGATACATCTACTAATGATACAGCAATTCTTCTTGCAAATGGTCTGGCAGGCAATCAGGAGATCACTTACGCAAGTCCGGAGTATGAGACATTTAAAGAGGCACTTCACATGGTCAACGAGACACTTGCCAAGAAAATGGCAGGAGATGGAGAAGGAGCGACTGCTTTATTTGAGGTGAAAGTCGTGGGAGCAGAGAGTATAAAGCAGGCAAAGACACTTGCAAAATCAGTTGTATGCTCCAATCTTACAAAGGCTGCAATTGCCGGACATGATGCAAACTGGGGAAGAATTCTCTGTGCAATGGGATATTCCGGTGTACAGTTTGATCCGGAAAAGGTGGATCTGTTCTTTGAAAGTAAAGCTGGAAAGCTTCAGATTATTGAAAATGGTGTGGCAACAGATTATAGTGAAGAAGTAGCCACAAAGATTTTATCTGAGCCTGAGATCACAGCAACGGCAGATATCAAAATGGGCGATTACAGTGCGACCGCATGGGGCTGTGATCTGACACATGAATATATCAATATTAACGCAGATTACAGAAGTTAAAGTACAGATAATTGTTAGAAACTAGTAGTTGGACGACAGAAGGGAAGTTTTTGGACATGAATAAAGATATGCAGCAATATTTGGATAAAGCAGAAGTACTGATTGAAGCGCTTCCATATATCCAGCGTTTTAACCGTAAGATTATCGTAGTAAAATATGGTGGAAGTGCCATGGTTGACGAGGAACTCAAAGCAAGAGTCATTCAGGACGTCACACTTTTGAAACTGGTAGGCTTCAAACCGATCATTGTTCATGGCGGCGGTAAGGAAATCAGCCGTTGGGTTGGAAAAGTTGGTATGAAACCGGAATTTAAGAATGGACTTCGTGTGACCGATGAGGCAACTATGGAGCTGGCTGAGATGGTTCTGGGCAAGGTAAATAAAAGTCTTGTTCAGCTTGTAGAGAGCCTGGGAGTCCGCGCGATCGGCATCAGTGGAAAAGACGGAAGACTTCTCTCTGTAAAGAAAAAATATGCAAATGGTGAAGATATCGGATTTGTCGGTGATGTGACAAATGTAAATGCGGATATTCTTTACGATCTTCTGGAAAAAGATTTCCTTCCGATCATTTGCCCGGTAGGACTGGACGATGACAACAATACATACAATATTAATGCAGATGATGCAGCATGTGCGATTGCAAAAGCCATGAAAGCAGAGAAGCTTGCATTTCTGACAGATATTGAAGGAGTTTATAAGGATCCACAGGATTCATCCACACTGATTTCTGAACTGACAGTATCAGAGGCTCATAAGCTGGTGGGAGATGGATATATCGGTGGCGGAATGCTTCCGAAGATCAACAACTGTATCGAGGCTATTGAGAGTGGGGTATCCAGGGTTCATATTCTGGATGGAAGAATTCCACACTGCCTGCTGCTTGAAATCTTTACAAACAAAGGAATTGGTACAGCTATTTTAAATGACAGTGAGAGAAGGTATTATGATGGAGAATAATCAGACAAATACATATATGGAAGAGACAAACTCAGAACTGGTCCATACATATAACCGTTTTCCGGTTGTCTTAGATCATGGTGAGGGTGTTTATCTTTATGATACAGAAGGAAAGAAGTATCTGGATTTTGCGGCAGGAATTGCGGTATGTGGACTTGGATACAGTAATGAAGAGTATAAGACTGCATTAAAAAATCAGATCGATCTTCTGACACATACTTCGAATTTATACTATAATACAACGTGCGGAAAAGCAGCAAAAGCACTTTTGAAAGCATGTGAGATGGATAAAGTATTTTTTACTAACAGTGGTACAGAGGCAATTGAAGGTGCATTAAAAGCTGCCAGAAAATATGCTTACAAAAAAGGTACCGGACGTTATGAGTTCATTGCTATGGAAGATTCTTTCCATGGAAGAAGTATGGGAGCATTGTCTGTTACCGGAACAGAGCATTACAGAACGCCATTTGAGCCACTGATACCGGGCGTGAAATTTGCAAAATACAATGACCTTGACAGTGTAAAAGCACTGGTAAGTGATAAGACATGCGCAATTATTCTGGAAGCTCTTCAGGGGGAAGGCGGAATCACTCCGGCTACTGATGAATTTATGAAAGGACTCCGCCAGATTTGTGATGAAGAAGGAATTCTTCTGATTTGTGACGAGATTCAGTGTGGTATGGGACGTACAGGTTCTATGTTTGCATGGCAGGGATATGGTGTAAAACCGGACATCATGACGATGGCAAAAGCAATTGGAAATGGAGTTCCGGTAGGAGCATTTGCCATGACAAAAGAAGTGGCAGAATATTCTCTTGAGCCGGGAGATCACGGAACAACTTATGGTGGAAATCCGCTGGCGTGTGCAGCAGTTGCCAAGACGCTGGAGTTATTTGAAAAATATGATCTCACAGCTCATGTGCGTGAGATTGGCGCGTATCTGACAGAAAAGCTGGATGAACTTGTTGCAGCAAATGACGCAGTTCTGGAGAGACGAGGAATTGGACTTATCCAGGGGATTAAGGTTAAGAAGCCAGTAGGAGAGATTAGCTCGGAGGCACTGAAAGAAGGACTTCTTATTATCAGTGCAAAGGGGAATGTACTTCGCCTGGTTCCGCCACTTGTGATTGAAAAAGAGCATGTAGATGAGATGCTGGAGATTTTGAAAAAGGTTCTGTAATAATAGCAGAGTGAAAAAATGTGGAGCAATCCGCAGGTATCATGAAATGTATCTGGCATTTATAAAAAGGAATATAAAAACCGACGCACGGATATACTAATTACGACAGGTAAGGAGGTATCACAATGGTCGGTTTTTTTATTGCTCTTTTATCAGGGGCATTGATGAGTATACAAGGTGTTTTTAATACAGAAGTTACCAAGACGACAGGTATGTGGGTTGGCAATGCATGGGTGCAGCTTACTGCATTTGCCGTCTGTCTGATTGCCTGGCTGATTGCAGGTAGAGATAATCCGATGGTACTTATGAAAGTAGAGCCCAGATATCTGCTTTTGGGAGGAGTGATCGGAGCTGGAATTACACTTACAGTAATTCGGGCAATGAACCAGCTTGGCCCGGCAAAAGCAGCATTACTGATTGTTATCGCACAGTTGATCGTAGCTTATGGGATTGAACTTCTCGGATTGTTTGGGGTTGATAAAGAACCTCTGGAATGGAGAAAAGTAATCGGCATGGGGATAGCACTGATTGGAATTGCAATTTTTCAGTGGAAATAATAGAAGTGATTTTACGTCTCTTTGGTGGATCGCAGTTGCAATTTTGGAATGGAGATAGTAAAATAAAACTGTCTTACATTTTGAGGGTACAAGCCACTTTGTATGAGAATTACAAAGGAGGACATATGAGTAGGACAAGGTGGAATTACAGGTATTTTATCAGAAGCGTAGTTGTAATTATGTGCGTGGTATTTTGTGTGGGCTGCCAGAAAAAGTCACAGGAGACAGATCTTAAGACAGTGTCTGTCAGGGAAGAAGAACCGGAAAGTACACCGGAAGACTCAAGAGAAGATACCACAGAAGATGTCGGAAAAGTGAAGGAAGAAGACACTGCTAAGAAGAAAGATGATGCGGTGCCTGACACAGAAGATAGACCAGAGAAGCTGTATGTACATGTGTGCGGCAATGTAAATCAGCCAGGAGTCTATGAATTACAACAGGATAGCAGAGTTTTTGAAGCGATAGAGGCAGCAGGAGGTATGACTACAACTGCCGCTTTTTCTTATCTGAATCAGGCCGAGCTTCTAAAGGATGGGCAGCAGATTTATGTTCCGTCACAGGAAGAGGTAGATTCCGGAAAAGTTACGTCAACCAGAAATGCATCTGAGAGTGATGAGACATTCAGTGTGCAGGCTGCGGAAAATGTATCCGGGCAGGATGACGGAAAAGTTAATTTGAATACAGCTTCAAAAGAAGAATTGCTGACATTAAATGGAATTGGTGATGTGCGTGCACAGGCAATTTTAAAATACCGGGAAGAACATGGCGAATTCCGCTCAATAGAAGAGCTTATGGAAGTAGAAGGAATCAAAAAGGGGACCTTTCAGAAATTAAAAGATCAGATTAAGATTTGACAGGGGAGACTGGCAATGAGCAGAAAAGTATTAGTAGTAGACGATGAAAAACTGATTGTGAAGGGAATAAGGTTCAGTCTGGAACAAGATGGTATGGATGTGGACTGTGCCTATGACGGTGAGGAAGCATTGAAACTGATTCGTGAGAATAAGTATAACATTATACTTTTGGATGTGATGCTGCCTAAACTGGATGGATTTCAGGTGTGTCAGCAGGTACGTGAATTTTCTGATGTGCCAATTGTGATGCTGACAGCAAAAGGCGAGGATATGGACAAGATCCTCGGACTGGAATATGGTGCAGATGATTATATCACGAAGCCATTTAACATTCTGGAAGTGAAGGCAAGAATCAAGGCAATCATGAGAAGAACCGAAAGACAGACAGAGGAACGGCCGGAAGGAAGACAGATCGTCAAAGGCGATATGAAGATCGACTGCGAAGGAAGAAGAGTTGTGATCGGAGAACGGGAAGTGAATCTGACAGCAAAGGAATTTGATCTTCTGGAGCTTCTTGCAATGAATCAGGATAAAGTCTATAGCAGAGAGAATCTTCTGAATATCGTATGGGGATATGAGTATCCCGGTGACGCAAGAACTGTCGATGTACATATCCGGAGACTTCGGGAGAAGATAGAAAAGAATCCGAGTGATCCGAAGTATGTACATACGAAGTGGGGAGTTGGTTATTATTTTAGGGGTTAAGAAGTATTTGAAAAGAAGCAGACTAGGGAGTCTCAGGTTTCAGATTGGATTCCTGATCATTCTGGCAGGGATCATTCCGGTGCTGATCATTGAAGGGGTACTCCTTAGTACTTATGAAAAAAGGGCAGTGAATGTACGCACTGCCGAGATTCAGAGTCAATGTACAATTCTATGCAATCAATTGGGTGACAGCAGTGACCTGAAGGGAAAAAATTCAGAATTTATAAAGACAGAACTCGACCAGTTGACAAATATTTACAATGGTCGAGTGATGTTGATCGATGATAATTTTCAGATTATGGAAGATACATATGGAATGGACGATGGAAAGACCATTGTTTCAGGTGATGTGATTCAGTGTTTAAAAGGGCAGGGAACCAGCCATTATGATTCAGGGAACCGCTATATTGAAGTGACTTCACCGATTGCTGATTCACAGACCAATGAAGTAAAGGGCGTTATGTTAGTCAGTGTGTCCACAGATACGATCGTAGATACACTTCATGAACTTCGGTCAAGTGTCAGAACAGTAGGAGGCGTAATCCTGATCATCTGGGTGCTTATAGCACTGGTATTCAGTAAGCTTATGGTCCGGCCATTCATCAGAATTACCAGATCATTGGAAAATGCAACGGCGGGCTATGATGAAAGTATGCTCCATGAAAATGCATATACAGAGACGAGACAGATGACAGAAGCATTTAATAAAATGCTGGGAAGACTCCGGGTGTTGGATGATTCAAGGACAGAATTTGTGTCAAATGTGTCTCATGAATTGAAAACACCACTTACGTCTATGAAGGTATTATCAGATTCATTGCTGACACAGGAAGATGTTCCGGTGGAGTTGTACAAGGAGTTTATGGGGGATCTGTCAGAAGAAATAGAGCGTGAGAACAAGATTATTAATGATCTTCTATCTCTCGTTAAAATGGACAAAACAGCGGATACGATGAATATTTCTTCCGTGAACATTAATACTCTTGTGGAAAGAATATTAAAACAGCTTCGTCCAATTGCGGCAAAAAATAATATAGAGGTGGTGTTTGAAAGTTTCCGACCGGTGACTGCGGAGGTAGATGAAGTAAAATTATCGCTTGCAATTACAAACCTGGTGGAAAATGCGATTAAATATAATCAGGAAAATGGCTGGGTGCATGTGGCGTTAAATGCAGATCACAAGTTGTTTTATATTGAAGTGGCTGATTCCGGCATTGGAATCGCACCGGAGGAGACAGATCATATTTTTGAGAGATTCTACCGGGTAGATAAGTCTCACTCCAGAGAAATCGGAGGAACCGGACTTGGACTTGCGATTGCAAGAAGTGCAATTGTTATGCACAGAGGTGCGATTAAGGTTTACAGTCAGCCGGGAAAAGGAACAACATTTACAGTGAAAATTCCATTGACTTACGTGTCATAGAAAGGAGAGGCAGTATGAAAAAACGAAGGAAATTTACAGCTTTGTTAGGGATTCTTATATGCGTGGCTCTCCTTATGTCCTGTAAGAAAAATGATACGGGTGAGGAAACTTATGAACTGTATTATGTAAATGTACAGACCCAGGCACTGGAACAGGAAAAAGTTCAAATAGAAGGGGATACTACGGAAGAGAAGATTGAATCTATGCTAAAAGAACTGAAGAAAAATCCAGAAGATGTAGAAGTAAAGAGTACATTTCCAAAAAAGATAAAAGTGGAAAAATGGGAACTTACAAATGGACGACTGGGGATATCTTTTAATCAGGAATATAAAAATGTGAAAAAAGTGCCGGAACTTCTTTTTCGTGCGTCACTGGTTCAGTCACTGATACAGATTGATGGGGTTGATTCTGTAAAATTATATATTGGTGGGGATCCATTGTGTGATGCGAATGGTAACGAAATCGGAGCTATGAATGACGAATATTTTGTTCAGAATATAGGTTCCACACTTCATACATATCAAAGTGTAGATCTTGAATTGTATTTTGCAAACAGTGAGGGAGATAAGCTTGTGACTGAGACAGAACATGTTCGGTACAATAGCAATACATTGAAAGAGAAGTTGATTGTAGAAGAACTGATGAAAGGGCCTTTTGCAGAAACTTATAAAAAGGTCATTCCTATGGATACGGTACTTTTGGGTGTGTCTGTGAAAGATGATGTATGTTATGTGAATTTTGATAATGGATTTTTGAATATGACAGATATACAGCCGGAAGTTACTATTTATTCTATCGTAAATTCTATAATTCGAGGAGGAAGTGCATCAAAAGTACAGATTCTGGTTAATGGAGATTCAAATCTTAAGTATCAGGATCAGGTGGATCTTAGCCAGCCGCTTACAGAGCGGGAAGATATTGTGGAGGATTAATCATTTGAAGAACAGACCACTATGCAGTTTATGCCTGGTGATCGCAATTTTAATCGGAATCCTGACAGCCGGGGCGGGTGCGAAGTTCGTGTCAGAGCTTCGCCCTTCTCCTGTTGAACAATATGGAGAAAAAGATGATTGGCTGATTGTCAGGGGCCAGGTATATAAAAAAGAAGAAAAAGAAAAGTATCAGATATTATATCTGAAAAAATGTTATGTCTATTTTCAGAAAGATCAACAGAGTCAACAAAATCAACAAAGTCAGCAATCGTTAATAAAAGAATCCAGAATGCTCATTTATGATGAGAAGAAAAATAAGATACAGATAGGAAATGAGGTGGAGGCGGAAGGGAAGCTTAGTTTTTTTGAAACTGCGCGTAATCCGGGGAATTTTGATCAGAAAGCCTATTATCAAAGGCAGAATATTCACGGAAAAGTATGGAGTGAAACTTTAAGAATAACAGACCACACAGTAAAACGGATACAAAATGTATTGGAGAATATACGAGTACATTGTAGAAATACATTACTGAGTGAAGCGGGAGAGAAAAACGGCAGTATTTTAAGCACCATACTTCTTGGAGAAAAATCCCAGATGGACCCAGAGATAAAAAAACTATATCAGGTGAACGGAATCGGACATATATTGGCAATTTCCGGTTTGCACCTGTCGGTAATCGGGATCGGAATTTATCAGTTACTTAGAAAACTGACAGGAAGTTATACGATAGGAGGAATCGGAGGCATATTCTTTTTCTTTCTTTATGTATTGATGATTGGGGTTACAGTATCTGTGATCCGTGCCGGTATTATGTATTTGTTCCGGGTAGGTGCAGAAATCGCGGGGAGACATTATGACAGTGTGACGGCACTTTCTGTGGCAGCGGCAGTAGTACTCATCTGGCGGCCGCTCAGTATTTACGACGGGGCGTTCTGGTTGTCATTTTTGGCAGTATTTGCAGTGGTGGTTATAATGCAAGCCGGACAGATGGAGAAAGCAAAAACAAGAACAGAGATAGACATTCAGAAAAACAGAGAAAATAAGGCTTGGATAATACAAATAAAAAGCATGATAATAAGCAACATAGAAATGCAATTATTTCTTTTACCTGTTGTTCTGTATTTTTTTATGAATTTCCACTCTATGCAACATTTTTAAATCTGCTTGTAATTCCGCTCATGACAATTTTGCTGAGCCTGGGAATTACTGGAAGTTTTATATGTATGTTGTGCTCTGGTATGTTCAAGATTCCAGGAAAGTGTATGCTGGGAATCTGTGGTTTTATTCTGACGATTTATGAAAGATGCTGTGAGTTTTTTTTGGAACTTCCTGGGGCAAGAGTCGTTATTGGAAGAATTAAGATCTGGCAGATATTGTTCTACTACGGCTGCGTGGTGGTCATATGTGTTATATACTACTATGAAAAGAAACGTACTCAGAAAAAAGAGTATGCGAAAGGGCAGAAACGCAATGAAGCACAGGAATGTGAAAAACAAAGAAAACGTGAAAATATATTGACAGGAATGTTATGTGCTTTGGGATTATTTGTTCTGCTTCACCGTTTTGATAGTTTGTCGCAGATGCAAGTGACGGTGTTGGATGTGGGTCAAGGTGATGGAATATTTTTAAAGAGTCCCGGAGGTATGACCTGTATGATTGACGGAGGGAGCAGTGATGTGAAGAATGTCGGGCAGTACAGGATCGAGCCATATCTGTTATCGAAAGGAGTCGGGACACTGGATTATGTGTTCATTTCCCATGGTGACAGTGACCACACGAACGGGATTGAAGAAATGATATCGAGGCAGAAAATCGGTGTGAAGATTAAAACGCTTGTATTTCCAAAAGAAAGTGTCTGGGACGAAAGCCTGAAAAAATTAGCAATATATGCAATAGAAAATGGAGTGCAGGTAGCGGTTATGGAGCAAGGACAGGAGATTGAAAAACAGGGAATGAAAATCCTCTGTCTTTGTCCGGGGAGTGATTATTCCGGAGAAACTGGTAATGGAGCTTCCATGGTTTTATCTGTCAGTTACCGGGAATTTGATTTTTTATTTACCGGGGATGTGGAAGGTATAGGGGAAGAAAAACTTTGTGAATCTATAGAAAAATATTGTCCTGAAAAAGCATTTGAGGTATTGAAGGCGGCACATCATGGTTCCGGAAATTCCTCTTCTGAAACATTTCTTCAGAAAGTCAGACCAAAGTACACAATCATATCGGCTGGGATAGAGAATTCATATGGGCATCCGCACAGAGAAACTATTGAAAGATTAGAAAAAACCGGCAGCCGGATCTTAGCTACGGCAAATTGTGGAGGAATTGAAATCACGGTTGAATTCGGTGGGAAAATTCAGTATACTCTTAAGGAAGGGAGCGAAACGACAGCTTATGAAGAATCTGAATGAAGATTTGAAAACAGGGAATATCAAGCAGGCATATCTTTTGTATGGAGAAGAGGCTTATCTGAAAAAGCAGTACCGTGACAGATTGACAAAAGCTGTGCTTCCGGAAGGTGATACAGTGAACTATGCGCATTATGAAGGCAAGGGGATCAATGTACCGGAGATTATAGATCTGGCAGAGACAATGCCATTTTTTGCAGAAAAGCGTCTCATTGTGATTGAAGATTCTGGCTTATTTAAGAATGCAGATGCAAAGTTTGCAGATTATATTAAGAGCATGCCGGAAACGGTCTGCTTTGTATTTGTGGAGAGTGAAGTTGACAAGCGGAGTAAGATGTATAAGGCCGTAAAGGATACTGGAAGAGTGGTCGAGCTTGGAAGACAGGATGAGAAGACATTGCTTTTGTGGCTTGCTGGTAATATAAAGCGTGAAGGCAGGCAGATTAAGCAGTCCACTGCAGAATACATGTTGTCCCGAACTGGAACCGACATGGAGAATCTGGAGCGGGAGATGGAAAAGCTGTTTTCTTATACGCTTGGAAGAAATGAGATTACGGTGGCGGATATTGATGCAATCTGTACGACGCAGATCACGAATAAGATTTTTGATATGATTGAAGCAGTTGCAACAAGACAGCAAAGGAAAGCTTTGGATTATTATTATGATCTGTTGGCGTTAAAAGAACCTCCGATGAGGATTTTATATTTGCTGGCGAGACAATTCCGTCTGCTTTTGCAGGTGAAAGATCTGATGAACCAGGGAGCAGACAAAAGCACCATCGCAAAAAAAGCGGGACTTCATCCATTTGTGGCAGGAAAATACATGCAACAGAGCAGAAGCTTTACAATGAGAGAACTAAAAGGTATCATGGAAGAAGCGGCAGATACAGAAGAAGCTGTAAAGACCGGACGGCTCAGTGATACAATGAGTGTAGAGTTATTCATTGTGAAGTATAGTGCACCAAAGAAGTAGCGCATTAGCATTGTGGGAGTGCATCGCACGAAACAATCTGCAGGTATCATAGTTGGGGCTTTTGACTCCAACATCATTATAATAGAAAAAAGTTTAAGATAAAGAGATAAAGAGGTAGAAGATAAGTGGCAGGAATAGATCAAAGTAAAATTCGCAATTTTTGTATTGTGGCTCATATTGACCATGGTAAATCAACATTGGCAGACCGTATCATTGAACAGACAGGGCTTCTGACGAGCCGCGAGATGCAGGCACAGGTGCTTGACAATATGGATCTGGAGCGCGAGCGCGGAATCACGATCAAGGCTCAGGCAGTCCGTACAGTATATAAGGCACAAGACGGAGAAGAGTATATCTTTAACCTGATCGACACACCGGGACATGTAGATTTTAACTATGAAGTATCAAGAAGTCTGGCAGCGTGTGACGGTGCGATTCTGGTCGTAGACGCAGCTCAGGGAGTAGAGGCTCAGACACTGGCCAATGTATATCTGGCGTTGGATCATGATCTGGATGTAATGCCTGTTATTAATAAGATTGATCTTCCAAGTGCAGAGCCGGACCGTGTCATTGAAGAGATTGAAGATATCATTGGAATCGAAGCACATGATGCGCCACTTATTTCTGCAAAGACAGGGCTGAATGTAGATCAGGTTCTGGAGCAGATCGTGGAAAAGATCCCGGCACCGGGCGGAGATCCGAAAGCACCATTGAAGGCATTGATTTTTGATTCACTATATGATTCTTATAAAGGGGTTATCGTATTTTGCAGACTCCGTGAAGGTACCGTGAGAAAAGGTACGAAGATCCGTATGATGGCGACAGGAGCAGAGGCAGATGTCGTTGAAGTCGGATATTTTGGAGCCGGACAATTCATTCCATGTGATGAGCTGGAAGCAGGTATGGTAGGCTATATTACTGCCAGCTTGAAGAATGTCGGAGATACCCGTGTAGGAGATACGATCACAGATGCAGCGAATCCTTGCGAGGAGCCGTTGCCGGGATATAAGAAAGTGAATCCGATGGTTTACTGTGGACTGTATCCTGCGGATGGGGCAAAGTATCCAGATCTTCGGGATGCTCTTGAGAAGCTTCAATTAAATGATGCGTCCCTGCAGTTTGAGCCGGAGACTTCCATTGCTCTTGGATTTGGATTTCGCTGCGGCTTTTTGGGACTTCTCCATCTGGAGATTATTCAGGAGCGTCTGGAGAGAGAGTATAATCTTGATCTTGTTACAACAGCACCGGGAGTTATTTATAAAGTATACAAGACGAACGGAGATGTCATAGAACTGACAAACCCGTCTAATCTTCCGGATCCTTCTGAGATTGAATATATGGAAGAGCCGATGGTAAAGGCTGAGATTATGGTAACATCCGAATTTATCGGTACGATTATGGATCTATGTCAGGAGAGACGAGGAGAGTATCTTGGCATGGAATATATTGAAGAGACCCGTGCAGTTCTGCATTACAGACTGCCGCTCAACGAGATTATCTACGATTTCTTTGATGCATTGAAGTCCAGATCCAGAGGATATGCTTCTTTTGATTATGAGATGGACGGATACCAGAGATCTGAACTTGTGAAACTGGATATTCTGGTCAATAAAGAAGAAGTAGACGCTCTTTCCTTTATCGTCCATGCAGATACTGCATATGAACGTGGAAGAAAGATGTGCGAGAAGCTTAAAGAAGAGATCCCAAGACAGCTCTTTGAAATCCCGATTCAGGCGGCTATTGGTGGAAAGATTATTGCCCGTGAGACTGTAAGAGCAATGCGAAAAGATGTGCTTGCAAAATGTTACGGTGGTGATATCAGCCGTAAGAGAAAGCTTCTTGAAAAACAGAAAGAAGGAAAGAAGCGTATGCGTCAGGTTGGTAACGTAGAGATTCCTCAGAAAGCATTTATGAGTGTACTGAAGTTGGATGACAAATAATGAGATTATTAGAATTATATATTCATATACCATTTTGTAAAAAAAAATGTAAATATTGCGATTTCCTCTCAGGTCCGTCAACGGCGGATGAGAGGGAATCTTATGTGAAAAGCCTTTGTCAGGATATTCGCTCATACGCGCACCTGGCGGAGGCTTGCCGTGTTATCAGTATCTTTGTCGGTGGGGGAACGCCTTCTACTTTGACAGCTTTTCAGATGCAGCAGATATTTTCAGCAGTCCGTGATACATTTGTTGTAGAAGAAAATGCAGAGATCACAGTTGAGATGAATCCAGGAACTGTAGACAGGGAAAAGCTTTCCGGTTATAAAAAATGTGGAATTAACCGATTAAGCATTGGCCTGCAATCTACAAAAAATAGAGAACTTCAGATACTGGGTCGTATTCATACATATGAAGAATTTCTTGAAACATATCATATGGCAAGAGCAGAAGGATTTGAGAATATTAATGTTGATCTGATGTCAGCAATTCCGGGACAAAGTCTTACTGACTGGGAGGAAAACTTAAAAACAGTGGCAGAG
>UMAP01036639.1_pt1 | contig 13947 bp, 10 predicted proteins | sample 1963731 | NCBI WGS metagenome assembly UMAP01 (sample SAMEA4835918, study PRJEB28245) | human gut metagenome | biome: gut microbiome; material: fecal sample | place: Denmark | collected 2008 | reverse complement strand
CTACGTCTGCGTTTTGGACCTGCGCACTCGAATCCGTATCCTGCGTGAATAATACAGTTATTTACGAAACACTGTAGTGGAAAGAAATAAAAAAAGATGGTAACTGTTCAGTACCTTTACAGTTACAACAGATCAAACATAAGGAGTAATCATGGAAATACATAAATTGCAGCAATTGCTGTCAGAAATGTCTTTGCAGGAAAAAATAGGACAGATGGTACAGCTTACCGGTGTATATTTTGACAAAGAGGCAGTGCTTACCGGAGTTGTCGGCGAACAATTACCGCCGGAATGGGTCATTCAGTATGCAGGCTCCGTACTGGGAGTGATCGGTAAAGAAAAAATATGTGATATTCAGAGCAAATATATGGAACAGCATCCCCATCATATCCCTCTACTCTTTATGGCAGATGTGATCCATGGATGCCGGACGATTTTCCCGATTCCACTGGGGCAGGCATGTTCCTTTCATCCGGAACTGGTGTCAGAGGCAGCATTGATAGCTGCCTCTGAGGCATCTTCTGAAGGACTTAAGGCAACCTTTTCTCCGATGATCGATGTTTCAAGGGATCCCCGGTGGGGCAGGATGCTGGAGTCTTTTGGTGAAGACCCATATGTGAACGGAGTCATGGGGGAAGCCATGGTAGATGGCTATCAGCAGAAAAACGATGAAGGAATCGCAGCATGTCTGAAACATTTTGCAGGTTACGGAGCAGTGAATGCAGGCCGGGAATATAACGATGTTGAAATATCCCAACGGACATTCCTGGAACAGTATGTAAAACCTTTCCGCATGGCGTTGAAGGCAAAACCAGCTATGGTTATGACCGCTTTTAATGCCATAGACCGAAAACCGATCAGTGGGAATAAGGAACTTCTCAGAGAACTTCTGCGGGATAAAGAAGGATTTGATGGTACAGTGATCTCAGACTGGGGTTCCATCGGACAGCTGGAAGAACAGGGTGTGGCAGCCGATATGGATGAAGCGGCGGTTCAGGCTATAGAAGCCGGAGTGGATATAGATATGATGAGTCCTGCTTATATGTTCCGACTGGAAGAACTGGTGAAGAACGGACAGATTCCGGAATCCTTTATCGACGAAAGCGCATTCCGGGTTCTGATGATGAAGAATCAGCTGGGACTTTTTGAAAATCCCTTTGCAGGTCTTGGAAAGAGTGGAAAACTGACCCTGTATAACCGGACAAAAGCATATCAGATGGCCAGCGAAAGCTGCGTCCTTTTGAAAAATGAAGAAATACTGCCCCTGTGTCAGAGACAGAAAGTCATCTGGGCAGGACCTTATGTGACATCCAAGGAATTCCTGAGCCGCTGGGCAATCTTTGGTGAGCATGAACCTGTTGAAACGATCGAAGCTATTCTTCAAGATAAGAAGATGAATGCGGAATGTATTCCGGGCTGTAGAATGCTTTCTGAGGAAGAATGCAAGATCTGGCAGGTGGAACCGGTTGATTCGGATGAAGAAATAGATGAGCAGTGGCTGGAAACGATAACCCGGGAAGATACCGTTGTATGTGTACTTGGGGAACATGAATCTCAGTCCGGAGAGGCTGCCAGCAGAGCGTTTCTGACTTTGCCGGAAGAGCAGCAGATGCTTTTTGAAAAAATAGCAAAACGCACGGATAATATCGTGACAGTGGTCATCTCAGGAAGACCGTTGGATCTGCGGAGAATCTCAGAAAAATCCAAAGCCGTCATCATGGCATGGAGACCGGGAACCATGGGAGCGGAAGCGATCACAGATCTTGTGTATGGCATAACCAATCCTTCGGGAAAACTGGCTGTAAGTATTCCATGGTGTGTGGGACAGGTGCCGATAAGTTACTGGGATATAAAAACCGGACATGTACTTACTGCGGATAACCTGGAGAACCGTTTCACCAGCAGATATATGGATATTCCCAACACACCATTATATCCATTTGGTTTTGGATTATCCTATACAGAGTTTGATATTTCGGATGTTGAAGTCCGGATGGGACAGGACAAAAGAGTTCATGTGCATTGTAATGTAAGTAACACAGGTAATGTTGCGGGGGCAGAGGTCGTTCAGTGCTACTACGAAACATTGCATGCATCTGTGGTTCGTCCGAAGAAAGAACTTGTCCGTTTCCAGAAAGTCTTTCTGGAAACGGGAGAAAAGAAGAATGTGGATTTCTATATTGACCCGAAAGAGTTTTCTTATTATGATAAAAATATGAAAATCGTCAGCTGCGGAATGAAGCTTCGGATCAGTGTGGGAAACAGCAGCGACCATGAATGGGGAAGCAGTGAGATAGATATTTAAGTATAAGGAGAAGGAAGAGACCGATGAAAGACTTTGAAAAGGATTTGATTTATTATCCCAATCCGGATCCCATTGAGGAACCGAGATTTGTCTTAAATTCTGTAGATGAACTGGAGAAATCAGAAAAATACAGTGTAATCTGCAACGGAACAGAACGTGTGGTATACCATACAGATTCATTCGATTATGTGGTAGTAGTAGACAATGAGGCATATGATCTGGAAATTTCCATCCATACACCGTTTAAAGAACTGGCCATCCGGCCCACCAGTTTCGGAATAGAACCTTCCGTAAAAGGAGAGACCGTTCATATTCATCTCGATGAACCGAGAAAATTCACAGTAGAGACAGACGGTGGTCTCCATGACGCCCTGTTTGTATTCTGTTCTCGCAGAATCGAAAAACCGGAAAATACCACCATCTGTTTTGAAAAAGGTAAGGCATACAATGTAGGAGTTCTTACCCTGAAATCAAATGATACGGTCTATATCGAGGAAGGTGCTGTTGTTTCCGGATGTATCTATGCAGAACATAGTGAAAATATTTCCATCGTGGGAAACGGAATTGTCAACGGAGCCTGCTGGCATCTGCCGGACAGCAATGCACATCGTTTCTTTATCTATATCAAGTGGTGTAAGAATGTTCTCTTAAAAGGATTTACTGCAGTAGACGGACCATCCTGGCATGTGGTTCCGGCAGCCTGTGATCATGTTGTCATTGATGATATGAATATTATGTCAAGAATCGTAACTGGAGATGGAATTGATATCACCAGCAGCCAGGATGTGGAGGTGAAAAACTGCTTTGTCCGCTCCACAGATGACAGTATCTGCATCAAATCCCAGGGGCTGTTCAAGGATCCTTCAACAGTAAGGGATGTGACAAAAGTGCGCGTTCACAATAACGTAATCTGGAATGCAGAACCTGGTAATGCCATAGAGCTTGGTTATGCTCTCCAGAGTGAGATTCATGATCTGGTATTCGAAGACTGTGATATCATCCACTGCCAGTACGAAGGAAATATGGGCGGTGCCGCACTTTCTATCCACCAGGCAGATGGAGGACACGTTCATGATATCCATTATAAAAATATCAGAGTAGAACAGGCGGAACAGAAACTGTTTGATATCAAGGTTCTGCTTTGCAGATATACAGAGCAGATGGCAAAAGGAGAGATCCATGATATCTATTTTGACAACATTCAGGTATTAAACGGAGATATCCCCGTTTCTACGATCCGTGGATTCCAGACACCGACAGAAGAAGTGCGTGTCCATGATATTCACTTTGATAACATTACTTTTATGGGAGAAAAGTGTGAAACTTGGCAGGATATGCGGCTTGTCACAGAACTGGCAAACGATATCTACGTCAATGGCGTCAGAACATGCAAACAGATGAAATTCTAGAGGTGAAATATGGAACAAAATAGTACACTTTTTCAACAAGACGGAAAGTATTTTTTGCAGCTGGACTGTGAAAATGCAAAAGAGCTTTTTTTAAAGTGGGATGATAAGACCTATTCATTTGTAAAAGACGGAGAAAAGTGGATTCTGGAACTTCCGTTTTCCACAGCTGTGAATTATGTGCAGATCTGTGTGGACGGACAGGAGGTTCTGCATCCGGATCTGCCAATCGGACATGGATATGGCCGTTTATACAATTATATTGAACTGCCGGATGAAAAGAAGCTGGCTGAGATTCGTGACATCCCGCATGGAACGCTGACCCATGAATTCTATAAGTCTGAGATTTCCAATAACTGGGAACGATTCATCGTTTACCTCCCACCATGCGTACCATCCGCAGGCCTTCCGGTTCTGTATCTGCAGCATGGATTCGGTGAGAGTGAGATTTCCTGGACAACAACCGGAAAAGCCAATATCATACTGGATAACCTGATCGAAATGGGAAAAATAAAACCTTTTGCACTTGTGATGAGTGACGGCATGGTACAGGAAAAGGTCGGCTCAGAAGAACGATTAAACCATGTTTTGCTGGAACGGATGCTGGTAGAGGAAATTATTCCGATGGCAGAGAAAAAATATCAGTTTGGCGGTTGTAAGGAAAAGAGAGGTATGGCAGGCTTGTCCATGGGTTCTGTACAGACAACCCGGACGATATGCGACCATCCTGACCTGTTCAGCGAAGTCGGCATCTTCTCAGGTTTTATAAGAGAAAACATCGAAGGCAATCCGGACCGGGATGCGGTCAGAAGAAAACCTTATGAGCAGATTCATCTGAAGGCGATGGACGATCCAGACTTTAATAACTATTTTCATACCTTTTTCCGATGTATCGGAGATAATGACTGTTTCCTTTCCAGATTTCTGGAAGAGGATGCAATCATCCAGGAGAAAGGTGTCCATGAAATCAGGAAAATCTATCCGGGCGGACATGACTGGAATGTGTGGAGACCGTGCTTTGCGGACTTTGCGCAGATGATTTTCCGGTAAAACTGTATAAAGCAGTAGAATAAAAATAACATGGCCGGGTGAGTTTTTCCCGGCTATTGTGTTATCTGCTATATGTATGGTATCCGGTCAAACATCTGAAATATGTTTTTTTAGAGTCTTTAAAAAAGAGGTTATGGATGATATAATGGCAAAAGGAGTAGAAGCCTGATGCTATTCGGAGACTAGAAGGAGGACGTGAGAATGTATAACGAATTTGGTGGAACATTAAGTAATTTAGCATTAGCAAAACATAGGAAAAGCCGTGCGATCAATGCGGAAAATCCCAAAGGAGAAAAAGGAAAAGGTGGTATGGCAGCAAGTCATCTTGGACCTTCCAGAAAAGGAAGCCCGTGTCTTAACGATATCGCAAGTGGTCAGACAGTGACACTGGCAGAGATCGAGGGACCTGGTGCGATCAATCATATCTGGATCACAGTGGATGCGAAAACCACAGACGCAGATTGCTTTGTACTGAGAGATCTGGTTCTTCGTATGTACTGGGATGATGAAGAGGAACCATCTGTAGAAAGCCCGCTTGGAGACTTTTTCTGCTGTGGTTTTGGTAGAGAATGCAATGTAAATTCTATGCCGATCGCAGTAGTGCCAAGCAGAGGATTGAACTGTTATTTCCAGATGCCTTTCAGAAAAAAAGCAAGAATCACTCTGGAAAACCAGCATGTCAATCCAATTCCGGCATTCTTCTACCAGGTGGATTATTGCCTGTATGATGAGGGACTGCCGGAGGATATCGCTTACTTCCATGCACAGTGGAGAAGAGAAAAGATCACTCAGTTGCAGAAAGATTATGTAATCCTTGATAATGTCAAAGGAAAAGGTCACTATGTAGGTACTTATATGGCACTGACAACACTGGAGCGTTACTGGTGGGGTGAAGGTGAGGTTAAGTTCTATATCGACGGAGATGAAGAATATCCTACCATCTGCGGAACAGGAACAGAGGATTATTTCGGTGGTTCCTGGAGCTTTGCTAAGCAGGTAGACGGTAAGACCGTGGAACAGAATTATTGCACACCTTATCTGGGATATCCATATTATTCTTCCCATGATGAGTTGATTCACAATTTCTATCACAATGACGATGTTATGCCGATGAGAGGTTTTTACCGCTGGCATATCCAGGATCCAATCTGTTTTGATGAGGATCTGAAAGTGACGATCCAGCAGATCGGTGTGGGTTACAGAGGATTATTCGAGAGACAGGATGACGTGGCAAGTGTGGCATACTGGTATCAGGCAGAACCACATAACAGCTTCCCGGAACTTCCTGGTAAAGAAGATCGCTGGCCAAGATAAAAACGAATTGTTTTGCCTGAATATGTGAAAAAAAGCAGAGGAAATCTGTTCATGAAGAACGATTTCCTCTGCTTTTTAAGTTACGCGAGCAACGAGCCAAAGTCTGTGTCTGCATGGTACCCTGGCGACTACCGTGTCCCCATCTTACGCACCACACACAAAACTGCTCCGATCACATTCATGAACAAAAAGGATTTGCCCAGATCATCCACGATATGGAAGAACAATTTGGCTCCTTCCAGCGGAGCCGGGCTAGCGGGAAGGATGGGATAGGCATAAGTGGATATAAATGCCAGAAGAACCAGAACAACGAAACCGAACAGCCCCCGTCCCATATCTACCTGGCGGATCTTGCCGTGATCCGGCATCCGTTTTCTGCTGGCGATCCACAGTGCCTGGATACAACCAAAGCCCACACAGATCAGTGCCCCAATCAGATAGATTCCCTGGGCATAATTCTTTTCCTGAACTACGCCGGCGATGGAGCCCAGGGTCACCCGGTTGGCCCAGAAGTTCTGTGCCATACGAAGGGTGGACAAAGCCATCAGGGCTACGCAGATCCACTGGATCACAAGATAAAACAGGGTGCCTCCCAGTTTTACGCTTCCGGTGGTTAAAGAAGTGGCTGCAGATAGGAGTCCGCCTCCTTTTTTCTTCTTTTTTCGCTTGGTTTTGGTTTTCTGCGTGGTAGTTTTATGAATCGTATGCTGGTTTGTGGCAGTATTTCTGGATCTGCCGGAACCGGAGTTTGGATTTTTTTTGTTCTCTTCCCGACGTCTGGCAGCGGGAGTCTCATTTTTACCGGAAGCAGGACTACCGGTACCGTTGCCATTATCAGCGACTGGTTTTGATAAGTCGCGATTTACATAATCATCGAAGGACTGCCAGTCATCCACCAGACGATCGGTATCTGTATTTTTTGTGACTGAAGTATTGTCATTGGAAGCGGCCGGAAGCGGTGCACCGCAGTAGTTGCAAAAACGACCGGTGACTTCAGCACCACACGATGGACATTTCATAGTTCACTCCCCCTTGTTAGAATTTCAGATTTTATTGTACCACAAATACAGGAAAACATATCTGAAGATTTTGTGAAAATTAATGAAAAATAATTACATTTTTTGGTAAAAAAGCAAGAATCAGAAAGAGAAGATTGCGTTGACACCTTATATACCGATTGGTATAATATAAAAAGACAGGGGATTACCCTGGAAAATTACGGATCAACAGCTGATAAATATAAGGAAAGGGGCTGAGACAGATGGATAATCGGCAGCTGATCATGGAAAAAGCGCTGGAACTGTTTTGTGCCCGTGGATATGATGCGGTGGGGGTGCAGGAGATTGCAGAACAGTCCGGAATTACAAAACCGACGTTGTATTATTATTTTGGAAGCAAGCAGGGACTGATGGAAACGATCCTTGAGGAGAACAGTCGTATTCTGGAAGAGATGCTGGAAAAAGCAGTGGAAGAACCGGGGGATGTCCCGCAGGTGTTATATCGTGTGGCGAGAGCATATTTTGATTTTGCGGGAAGCCACTGGCAGTTTTATCTGTTTATGCTGAGTCAGTTTTATTCCGGAAAAAAATCGGAAGGATTCCGTACGGTGTATCCGCTGATCCAGAAGTATTACCAGCTTGTGGTGCGGATCTTCGAGGATTCTGCAGATCGTCTGGGAAATATGGGCGGCCGTCAGGAGCAGTTCGCGGTCAGCTTCATGGGGATTCTGGATTCCCATATGATGATGCTGGGAAGAGAGCAGGATGAAGAACACGGACTGGTGATGACGGATCAGAGAACGTATGAGATCGTCCGGCAGTTCCTGTACGGTATTTATTCATAACTGCGAAAGTATGGAACAGTTGCATGTATGAGTGTGAAAAATAACTGGAAAGACAGTTAAGATAAAAGAAAAAGGAGACGGGGATATGGCAAAGATGGAGTTTGGGGAACTGGATCAATATTTGTTTGGTCAGGCAACGCATTATGATATTTATAAGAAACTGGGAGCGCATCCGGTAACACAGAATGGAAAAAGCGGCACGTATTTTGCAGTATGGGCACCGAACGCAGAGGATGTTTCTGTTGTCGGTGAGTTTAATGACTGGGATCCGGAGCGCCATCCGATGAAAAAGACAGGACCGATCGGTGTCTGGGAGACTTTTGTTGCAGGAGCCAAAGTGGGAGATCTGTATAAATTCTGTATCCGTGCCATGGACGGAAGACTGCTGTACAAAGCAGATCCTTATGCAAGCTGGTCTGAGATGCGCCCGGGCAATGCATCACGTATCGCGGATATCACAGGTTTCAAATGGGGCGATGCCGCATGGTTGAAAAAGAGAAAAGAGACGGATCCGAGAAGAGCTGCTCTTTCCATCTATGAAGTACATCCGGGTTCCTGGAAAAAGCATCCGGCTTCCGATGGAGATCCGGACGGCTTCTACAGCTATCGGGAACTGGCACATGAGCTGGCAGATTATGTAAAACGTATGGGTTATACTCATGTGGAACTGATGGGCATCGCGGAGCATCCGTTTGACGGCTCCTGGGGTTATCAGGTTACCGGTTACTATGCACCGACCGCCCGTTTCGGATCTCCGAAAGAATTCAAATATCTGGTCAATTATTTACATAAAAATAAGATCGGTGTCATCCTCGACTGGGTACCGGCGCATTTTCCGAAAGATGCTCACGGACTGGCAGAGTTTGACGGAACCTGTATCTACGAGCATTCTGACCCACGTCAGGGAGAGCATCCGGACTGGGGTACCAAGATCTTTAATTATGGAAAAAACGAAGTCAAGAATTTCCTGATCGCGAACGCACTGTACTGGATCGAAGAGTTCCATGTAGACGGTCTGCGTGTGGATGCAGTGGCGTCCATGCTGTATCTGGATTATGGAAAGAAAGACGGACAGTGGATCGCGAACAAATATGGCGGTAACGAGAACCTGGAGGCTATTGAATTTTTCAAGCATCTGAATACTCTGATTCTTGGAAGAAACAAAGGAACCATGATGATCGCTGAAGAGTCTACTGCATGGCCGAAAGTAACCGGAGATGTGGAAAAAGAGAACGGTCTCGGATTCACGTTTAAGTGGAACATGGGATGGATGCACGATTTCCTGGAGTATATGAAATTGGATCCGTATTTCAGAAAATTCAACCATAATAAGATGACCTTCTCCATGACGTATGCCTTCAGCGAGGAGTATATTCTGGTACTGTCTCATGATGAAGTTGTCCATCTGAAATGCTCCATGATCAACAAGATGCCCGGAGAGTACGATGACAAATTTGAGAATCTGAAAGCCGGATATTCCTTCATGATGGGTCACCCGGGTAAGAAACTGCTTTTTATGGGACAGGAGTTCGGACAGTTTCAGGAGTGGAGTGAGGCGAGAGAGCTTGACTGGTATCTGCTCCGTGAGGCAAGACATCAGCAGTTACAGGATTATGTAAGAGATTTGCAGATGATGTATAAAAAATATCCGGCACTGTATGCGGATGCCAATGGCTATGATGGTTTTCAGTGGATCAATGCCAATGATGCAGACAGAAGCATCTACAGTTTCATCCGCTGGTCACCGACGAAAAGAAACAACCTGCTGTTTGTCTGCAACTTTACTCCGGTAGAACGGAAAGACTACTGGGTAGGTGTACCGCAGAAGAAACAGTGTAAATTAATCCTGAGCAGTGCAGACCCGGCTTACGGCGGACAGCATCATGTGGACAATCCGGTATTCAAACCGGTCAAGGGAGAATGTGACGGACAGCCATACCATGTGGCATATCCGCTGGCTCCATATGAAGTTGCAGTGTTTGCATTTAATTAAGGAAAAAGAATAAAGATAAAAAAGAATGACAGAACCTGTCAGCAGAGAATTATGAACTGCTGGCAGGTTCTTTTTTGGCATTGCATATCAATAATTGCCTGCAAGTTCCATGGCGAGCGAATGCTGTGATAATGAGCAAAGCGTGCGGAGCGTATTTGGTTCGTCCGCAATGCCCAAATAAAAGTTCTGTAAATTGTATGTGAATTACGAAAAATTAACACAACTTTACAAAACTACGATAGAAGCATCCCGCCCGGGCATGATACTCTGTCTTTCGGAAAGGAGAACGAAAAAGATGTTTAAGATGTTAAATCCGAGACGGTTTTATCATGCCGTTGGAAAGAAGAAGTTTCTGGAATTTATCCTGCTGGCCGTATTTATCTTATTCTTTTACGGACCGCTGTTGAATATGCTGATGTTAGCGTTTGCAAATGAATATAATGTGCCGTCAGTACTTCCAAAGGAGTGGGGCTTTAAGTGGTGGGGGTATGTGTTCGGACAGAAGAGTCTGGTGTCTTCGATGATCCAGTCCTTTATCATCGCGATTGCGACGACTGTGATCTCAATGATCTTCTGTATTCCGGCGGCGTACTCACTGGCGAGATTTCAGTATCCGGGAAGAAAAGTATTTATGCTGTCCTTCCTGCTGACCAATGCATTCCCAAAGCTGGGCATCTACACTTCCATCGCCGTTTTATTTTACAAATACGGACTGATGGGAACATATGCCGGAGTAATTATCATTCACATGATCAACTCCATGATGTTTATGGTATGGCTGCCCTCGAGTGCGTTCCGCAACGTACACCGGCAGCAGGAGGAAGCTGCGAGGGATGCTGGTGCAAGTCCGGTCCGTACCTTCTTCAAGGTGACACTGCCGATGGCGATGCCGGGAATCGCAGTTGCTACCCTGTACACCTTCCTTGGTTCCATGGAAGAGGCACAGGGAACGATGCTGGTAGGTCTTGCAAGAATCCAGACCATGCCGGTAGCCATGTACGGAATCGTGCTTGACAGCTCCGCGATCCAGATCGGTGCGGTATTTGCCATTCTGCTGATCATTCCGTCGGCACTGCTGATCTTTGTGATGAGAAAATATATCGGACCGGAAGCAATTGCCGGTGGTTTCAAGATGAAGTAAAAAGTGAAAGAATATCCAGGAGGATAGAAAGAAGTTAGTATGGAAGAACGAAAAGTAAAACTGGAATTAAAAGATATGGCAAAAAAATATGATAACGGAGACGGTGTGGAACACATTAATCTGAAAGTGTACGAAGGAGAAATCGTAACCTTCCTCGGACCTTCCGGATGTGGTAAATCCACGATCTTAAGAACCATCGGTGGGTTCATGGATGTGACTGACGGGGATATTCTGGTGGACGGACAGTCCATTGTGAATCTGCCACCGGAAAAAAGACCGACCGCTATGGTGTTTCAGAGTTATAATCTCTGGCCGCATATGACCATCTATGAAAATCTGGCATTCGGCTTAAAACTGCGGAAGGTTCCGAAAAAGGAGATGGATGCAGAGATTAAAAAGATGCTGGAACTGGTTTCCATGAGCGGTTTTGAGAAAAAATATCCGGGACAGCTCTCCGGTGGTCAGCAGCAACGAATCGCGATTGCCCGCTCCCTGTTGTTAAAACCATCTCTGTTACTGTTGGACGAGCCATTTTCCGCACTGGATGCGAAGATCCGCCAGCAGATGCGTGAGGAGCTGAAAAAGATCCAGAGCGACCTCGGTATCACGGTTATTTTCGTAACCCATGACCAGGAGGAGGCGATGGCACTGTCCCACCGGATCGTGGTTATGAATAAAGGAAAATTTGATCAGGTAGGAACACCGGGAGAAATCTACGACAGCCCGGCAACCCTTCATGTGGCATCCTTCATCGGGGAGATGAACTTTATCCGGAATGGCGGCAGCACGATTGCAGTCCGTCCGGAGGATATCGTAGTCAACAAGGGACACGGTCCGATGGAAGCAGTTGTCCGCACGATCATGATGCTCGGTCATTATGTGGTTCTGACAGTACAGCGTGGAAATGAGATCATCAAATGTTATGTCGACCGGGAACTGAGTGATCAGCTTCGCGAGGGAGATCTGGTAAATCTCACGATCGGAAAACACACGGTATTTTCCCAGGCTGCGTAAGACAGTGAGACAATAAGCCGGGGGCAGCTAATGTCTGCTTCTGACATCATCATATAGAAGAATCCATAACAAAAGCAAATGAGGAGAAATGAAAAAATGAAAATGAAAAAAGTAATGGCAGCGATGCTTGCCGGAATGATGCTGGTATCTATGGCAGGATGTGGAACAGGTGCACAGGGAGGTTCTGACGGTGCAGGTACAGACAGTGCACAGACACAGGAAAGTACAGATGGAAAATCAACACTGACGATCTGGGCCAGTGGTTCTGATAATGTACGTCAGGTTTTTGAGACACTGATCGATGATTTTAATAATAATTCCGAATATGCAGACAAATATCAGGCAGAACTGCAGTTTATGCTGAGTGGTACCGGAACACAGTCCATGACAGATATGCTGGCAGCCGCTTACAAAGCAAAACAGACGGATACAGATTATGATCTGGTAGATCTGGGTGGTGATGATCTGTCCAAAGTGATTTCCCAGATCGGAGAGGAAGCTTTTGTAAAACTGGATAAGAACAAAATCCCGAATTCTGAAAATGTAGAAGCAAAAAGCGCTCTGGCAACGGATTATGTACAGCCTTATCGTGGAACTACCGTTATTCTGGCTTACGATTCCGAAAAAGTACCGACACCGCCGAAGACTATGGATGAGCTGGTACAGTGGATGAAGGATAACCCGGGAAGATTCGCCTACAATGCACCGGGAACCGGTGGAGCCGGAGATTCTTTCGTGCGTACTTCCGTATACAACTACATGCCGGAAGAGGCGATTACCTCTGACGATCCTTCCTGGGAAGACCAGTGGACCGAAGGATTTGACTTCCTGAAATCCATTCACCCGTATATGTATCAGTCCGGCGGTTCTGTGGTTTACCCGAGCAAAAACCAGGGTACTCTGGACCTGCTGAACCAGGGTGAGATCGATATGTGTCCGAACTGGGCAGATATGGTACTGTCCCAGAGAGCGGAAGGAACCTTAAAAGACACCATTAAGATCACACAGATCGATCCGTCTCTGACCGGTTCTCTCCAGTCTCTGGCAATCCCGACCTTCGGTTCCAACGAAGAAGGCGCTTACGCATTCATGAACTACATCCTTACCACAGATGCACAGGAGATTCTGGTAAAACAGATGGCAGCAATTCCGCTGATCGATACCGCACAGCTGGATATGACCGGTTATGAAGATGTGGAAAGCCTGGATGTCAGCAACTTCCGTATCATGTCTATCGGAGATCTGTCTACAGACTTCAACGAAAAATGGGATAACGAGATCGGAACTCTGAACTAGAGTCAGATCCAAAGGAGCAAATATGAAGAATAAGACAAAAGGACTGCTGGCAGCGTACGGAATGGTGCTGCCGGCATTCCTGGTAGTAATGCTGACAGTCGCTTATCCGATCGTATCCGCAGTGATCCAGAGTTTTCAGGATGAGGATACCGGCGCATTTACCACAGCAAACTATACCTACTTTTTTACCGAAACCGCACAGAGAAACAACCTGCTGTACACCCTGTTTGTCGTCATCGTGACGGTTGTGATCGCCATTGTGCTGGCATATCTTCTGGCACTGTATCTGCGGTTTGTCAAATCCCGGATCTCGAGAGCCATCGGCATGCTGTACCTGCTTCCGCGATTTGTACCGACCATGTGTGCCGTGTATGCGATGATCACGATCATCCGTGATTCGGGACTGATCAACCGGATCGGTCTGCTGTTCGGACTGGACATCAAGCTGGGGCTGATGTATCATGCAAGTGGTATCATCGTGATGAATATGTGGTTTAACATCCCGTTTGCAACCATGATGATCGCCGCAGGACTGGGAGCGATCCCGGATTCGATCATTGAGGCATCGAGAGACAGCGGTGCGGG
>UMAP01020778.1_pt1 | contig 14012 bp, 10 predicted proteins | sample 1963731 | NCBI WGS metagenome assembly UMAP01 (sample SAMEA4835918, study PRJEB28245) | human gut metagenome | biome: gut microbiome; material: fecal sample | place: Denmark | collected 2008 | reverse complement strand
AAGCACATAGTGTGACTACATTAAAAGGAATAAAGCAGAAGAGTTTTCGTAATGGAGTATCCAGCAGTAAGTTACAGAAGAGATATGGAAAGTGGTTTAATTATGATATAAATATTTATAAAATGTGGGTCCAAAATTTTGTCGGCCTGTTTACTAAGAAGCCCGAAGCAAAATTAAATCTGATAGAAATTACATGGCATTTACTTGGAAAATATTATGGAAGCATTAAAGCACATGTGATTAATATATAAGTGAGAAAAATATGGATTATGATGTAATAATAATTGGTGCCGGACCCGCAGGTCTGACATGTGGATTGCAGCTTGCAAAGGCAGGAAAAAGCTGTCTGATAATAGAACAGAGGGAAGAACTGCGTGGAAAAGTTTGTGGAGATGGTCTTTCCAGTCATTGTATGCAGGTACTTAAAAAGATAAATATTCAGGAAGATGAACTTGTTTCGCTTGGCGGAAAAAAGATATACAGAAATATTACTTCGAATTTTGGACAGCTGGAACAAAGATATTACTGCAAAAGTAAAGAATACGAAAATTATGCATTTGGCCTGTCAAGGGATGTTTTTGATCCGTATTTATTACATTTGGCGCGTATGGCAGGAGCAGAAGTAAGACTTGGATGGAAAGTTTCAAAAATTGAGAAATATAATTCGGAGTATGTAATTGACAGCACCTTTAAGACTAAAAAAGTTGTCCTGGCATGCGGGGCTATGGGTGGAAAGAAATTAGGTGTTTTAAGACCTGAAAATTTACCGTTTGGTATTTCTGCAAGAGTTTTTGGCGACTGTAATTTAGCTTCGGATGCATTTTATTTTAAATATGACTGGCAATATGGCAATGGATATGCATGGCTGTTTCCAGTGGGTGAAAAATTATGGAATTATGGGGTATGGAGTGCGGATAAACAAAAAAATATTAATAACCTTTTTAAACAGCTTGAGCAACGCTTAAAACATACATATTTTTCCAGCATTCACTATGACAGACAACCCAAAGGGGCGTTGATCGGAGCTACGAAAGGGAAAATAAAAAATAACCTGCTTCCTTGTATCGGCGACTGCGATTATATTGCATGTTATGAAAGTGGAGAGGGAATATCGTTTGCAATTGAAAGTGGTTATCATCAGGCAAACGCAATAATTAATGATATGGAAGCAGAAACAGTAAGTATCCCAATCAGAGATGCATTTTGTGGAGAAGTAAAAAAACTGGATAAAGAACCGTTGGTGAGACAGGATTTATGAAAAAAGTAAAACCTGGCTTGTTACGCTCATCTGGTAAGCTATAGTCATTTCAACCAACATCAAAAGAGATCTTCTCCAGTCGTTGAATTCAAAATTGGTTCAAAAAATATAGCATTTTATTTTTATGGAGCTGATTATGAATATATAAATCCAACATACTTGGAACGGAATTGAACAAGAGACATTCGGATGTGAAAATATTAAATGGTTGCAAAATACTGCAGAAACAGTATCTGAAATTCCAAAGGATATTCCAGAAGATGAATTTATAGTTGAGGATAACAATATAGTTAAAAATGAAACAGGAAATGAGGAAGCGGATTTTTCAAGCGGTGATTCGGAGTCTTTTGATGCAGAAAATTCAGAGACAGAGATACAGGAATTTGACGCACCGGTGGCCTACGAACAGGACAATGCCAAGAATCTGGGACAAAGCATGACATTTAGCAGGAGAGTTCCATATAGTAGACAAATTTTTGTGGCAGTTAAAAATACTTCAGCAAAAGATATTTTGGAGAGCACTAACCTTTTATACATTAAACAGAGAGATGCAAATGCGTCATGAGTTGTTTCTTTTCAGTATATGTATAAAGAAAATTATACAAATCCAGGGACAAAAATATATGGGGATCAAATCAAAGACGTTAACGATTTAAAAATAACATTAGCTTCTACTGTATATGCATATAGTGGATACGCGATAAAGCCTTCAGCCAATATATTGGATGGAAACTATGTCCTGAAAAACGGAATAGATTATATGCTATCATATTCTCAAAATATAAATGTTGGAAAAGCAACTGTTGAGATAACTGGAAAAGGTAAGTATACAGGTAAAAAGAAAATGTATTTTACCATTAATCAGGCCAAATGTAATTTGCAATTTAAAAATGCAAAGGTGATAAAAAGATATGGAAGCAGTGCTTTTACAAATTTGTTTAAAATAAAGAAAACAGATGGAAAGCTTACATATTTTTCAAGTAATCCTAAAGTTGTGCGTGTAGATAAAAACAGCGGGAAGATTACAATCACAGGCTTGGGAAAAACAGTTATTAAAGTTCTGTCTAAATCAGGAAAGAATTATAAAGATGGAAGTGCAAATTATGTTTTAACTGTTATTAAGGGAAACAATGTGATTAAGGCGTCTGATATAATAAGAAAAAGGTCAGCAGTCACTCAGCGCATTAATATTAAAGCATCAAGGAGAGGAGGCGCAAAATTATCGTATAAATCAAATAGCAGATATGTGAAAGTTGACTCCAAAGGAAAGATTACGATTGCTCCAAGATTTACGGGAAAGGCAGAAATTACTATAAGCGCAGCGAAAACATCTAAATACAATGGTGCGTCTAAGAAAATTACAGTTACTGTTAGAAAATAAGATAATCGGGAACAGAAGGTACCTATACACTTTAATATTAAGTTGATGACATTGAGTGCAAGCTCCTCCTGATAAACTGCGGAGCAGTTATTTGGTTATGAGCAAGTAGCGAAGCGGATTGCGAATATCCGCTTGACTAGTTGAACAGAATATCCCATCAGAAAATCAGGAAGGAACACATCAGGAAGCTATAGTTTATAACACCAGGGAAGAAAAGATATTCAGCGCTTTTGAAAAAGGTTATGAAACTATTACTTTTTATAAAGATGGAGTTGCTTATATTTTGGATGAAACTGCCGGGGCATTGATGAGAACTGCGGCAGGCAGACTTCAAACAGCGAGAGAGTTTTCTGATATCCCGCTGGATCGTAGTTGGAAATGTGTTAATGAAAATGGTGACTATCTTTTTGATACAATTAACATGGATAATATAAAAACAATTGAATTGATCTGATCATTACGGTCCAGTTATATTTTTGGCTGATCAAAACAAAAAAAGTAAAACCCGGCTGGTTCCTCTCATCCGGTAACCTATAGTCACTTCAAAAAATACCAACAGGTGGGAGGAAAAAGATATGAAGAAAACACAGATTTTTGCAGGGATTTTATGTTTGGGTATTACAGCGACACTGATGACAGGATGTGGAAAAAGCGGGACTGTTGTTTCTGATAAGGAAGATGACTGCATAGTTGTTGAACTTCCGGATGATTACGGAGTCAGAGATATTTTTAACATCGTATCCAGTACGGAGATTTCTGTGAGCGCGATCAGTGATCCGACGGTGGCACAGTTTTATATGATCGGAAAACTGGAAGATGGAGGCAGTGTAGTATGGAGGTCCAAGGAAGAACAGACTTTCGTGTACACGGAAAAAGAAGTGAAAGGTGTGGAAGTCAGTCATTATGGCAATGAGCTGAGAGATAAAACTCCGATATCTCTTGAGGAATTTGATGAGATATGTGAGAGTAAAGAAGGATGAAGATCAAAAAAAGTAAAAACCGGTTCATTTCTTTCGGCGGGTAATCTGTAGTTACTTCAGAAAAATACTAAAAGGTGGGAGAAAAAAAGAGGACGATGCAGATATCATCGTCCTCTGTCTGTATCTATCGCATAAACATCCGAACCATCTTCTCATAAACCTTCCGATACTTCTGATACCGCATAGGAAGATCGATCCAGGTTTTCTTATCCACGATGCTCTTATAGTGCGAAAATGTCCGGAAGCCGTCGATGCCGTGGTAGGAGCCCATGCCGCTTTCACCGAAGCCGCCGAATCCCATATTGCTGGTTGCCAGATGGATGAGGACATCGTTGATACAGCCGCCGCCGAAACCGCAGCGGGAAGTTACTTCCCGGGAGGCTTTTTCGTTGCTGGTGAAGAGGTAGAGGGCCAGTGGATGAGCCATAGAGTTGATCTTTGCTACCGCGCTTCCCAGAGATTCGTAGGTGAGGACCGGAAGTACCGGTCCAAAGATCTCCTGCTGCATGACCGGATCGTCGAAAGTTACGTTATCAAGGATCGTTGGTTCGATCTGAAGTGTTTCACGGCTGGAACCGCCACCGCAGACGGTTTTGGCAGGATCGATCAGGCCGTTGATACGGTCGAAATGTTTTTCGTTGATGATCTTCCCGTAATCCCGGTTTTTCAGAGGTTCTTTGCCGTACTGGCGGCTGATCTGGCGGCGAAGTTCTGCAACCAGTGCGTCTTTGATCTCCGGGTCGCAGTAAATATAGTCCGGAGCCACGCAGGTCTGGCCGCAGTTTAAAAATTTGCCGAATACGATACGTTTGGCTGCAAGGCGGAGATTAGCAGTTTTATCCACGATGCAGGGACTTTTTCCTCCAAGTTCCAGTGTGACCGGGGTGAGATATTCGGAGGCTTTTTTCATGACTTCTTTTCCTACAGCCTGGCTTCCGGTGAAAAAGATGTAGTCAAAGTGCAGGCTGAGAAGGTGGGTATTTTCCGCGCGGCCGCCTGTAACAACGGATACATATCTGGGATCAAAACACTCATGGATCAGAAGGCGGATCACTTCGCTGGTTGCCGGAGAGTAGGCGCTTGGTTTCAGGATGGCGGTGTTTCCGGCTGCAATGGCATCGACCAGCGGTTCAATGGTGAGAAGGAACGGATAGTTCCATGGACTCATAATGAGAACGACGCCATAGGGAGATGGTTTGCGGAAACTGCGGGAGTGGAACTGTGCCAGCGGAGTTGGTACGGTTTCTTCTTTTGCGTAAGAGCGGATATTTTTCAACATATGTGTGATCTCGGAGAGCACCAGTCCGGTTTCACACATATAGCTCTCGAAATTGCTTTTTCCCAGGTCTTTTCGGAGAGCAGCATGGATCTGTGCTTCGTGTTTTCGGATGGAGGCACGGAGGCGTTTCAGGGCGCTGATACGGAAATCGAGATTTAAAGTTGCGCCGGAGTAGAAATACTGGCGCTGTTTTTCCAGAAGCTGGGTGATCTGTTCTTTTTCCATGGAATTTATGGTCCTTTCTGAAAAATCCTGCTTTGCCAAATATCAGAAGTTGTCTGAAAAGGATATATCTCGGAATATAAAATAAGGCATAAGCAGTGGTAGTGTTGTGAATGATATAGACGACGGATGGCGGATGAAAATACTCAGCAGCTGCCAGCCGGTGGCATCAGTCTGTAATACAGGGTTTCCAGTTCGCTGGCATCCATCAGCACAGGAACCGGATACAGAGGATTGGCTTCTTTGTCGGCATAATGGGCAAGTTCAGGGATGTCGGTTTCCTGGATTTCCGAAATATAGTCTCCGATGCCAAAACGCTTTTTCATATCTTTGACGGCATCAATGAACATACGGGAGGCAGTTTTATCGTCTTCATTTTTGTCACAGAGACCGGCAGCTACGGCCAGATTGCGGAGTTTATGGGTAATGCTGTCCCCATAAGTTTCCAGCACCATAGGCAGGATCACGGCATTGGCAAGTCCGTGAGGCACGTTATATTTTCCGCCGAGGGAATGGGCAACTGCGTGAACGTATCCGACATAGGATTTGGTGAAAGCACAGCCTGCAAAATAGGAAGCGCGGAGCATGTTCCGTCTTGCTTCAATATTCTGCCCGTCTGTGTAGGCGGTATCCAGATTTTCAAAGATCAGCCGGACTGCATCCAGAGCGTTTTTACGGGTGCCGGGGGTGGTAGAGTTTCCGATATAAGCTTCTACCGCATGAGTGAGAGCGTCCATTCCGGTAGTGGCGGTGATAAACGGCGGAAGGCTTAAGGTAACCTTCGGGTCAAGAACTGCGTACCGTGGGATCAGCGGAAAATCGTTGATGGCGTATTTATGGCGGGTCTTTGCATCGGTGATCACGGCTGCAAGTGTGGTCTCACTTCCGGTTCCTGCAGTTGTGGGGATGGCGATGAGAAGAGGAAGCTTTTTGTGGACCTTCAGGATTCCCTTCATCTGTGCCAGAGACTGGTGCGGTTTGGCAATGCGGGCTGCGGTAGCTTTTGCACAGTCCATGCTGGAACCGCCGCCAAAGCCGATGATCGCCTGGCAGTCGTTGTCCAGATACATATGAAGAGCCTCGTCCACATTGACGGTCGTGGGATTTGCTACGGTTTTGTCATAGATCTGGTAGGAAATGCAGTTTCGTTTCAGAGTCTGCTCCAGGCGTTCTGTAAGGCCAAGGCTTCGGATACCTGTGTTTGTGATGATCAGTACGTTGTTATAACCTCTTTTTTCCAGAACTTCCGGGATACCTCTGACGCTTCCGATGATCTTCGGATTGCGGTAAGGAAGTACGGGAAGTGCAAATTTAAAGATGTTCTGGAAAATACGGCAGTAAGCTTTTTTTAATGGATTCATGGCAGTTTTCATTCCTTTTAAAATCAAATTGTTTTATTCTAAACATTATATATAGCAGTTGGGATGGGAAAAGTCAAGATTCCGGTTTGTGGAAGTGGATTTTTGGCAGTCATAAAAAATAAAACAGGAAAATATAATATTGTCATGGCTGAAAATATCCGTTAGACTAAAAGCAGCCAAACAGAATTTAACCAAATAGCGAAGCGGATTGCGAATATCCGCTTGACTCACGGAGGAAATAATGCCAGGAACAGACATATCCGAAAAAAATCCGCTTCACGTATCCGAAGTGGATGATAATTTAAAAGAATTAAGTCCTCACGGTTCCTTTGAGCTGCCGGTGGAAACGTACACGGGAAACTGTGAGATCTTTCATGCACTGTATGATCACTGGCACAGTGAAATGGAGATCATGTATATTGAGAAAGGCAGCGGTTTTGCCAGACTGAACCGGGAGAGTATCCGACTGAAAAAAGGGGATATTCTGATCGTAAACTGCGGGGTTCTTCACAGTATGCGGACAGATTTAAACAATCCTCTCTATTATAAAAGTGTGGTGTTTGGACTTGGATTTCTGGCCGGGCAGCCGGGAGATATCTGCCAGGAATGTGTGGTATCCCCTCTGATGGAAAACAGGGCAGAATTCTGCCATCATATAGAAGAAGGAGATTCCGGGTATGAGAAGCTTAAGGAAATTTTTTTGGAGATCCATACCTGTCATACAGAGAAGAAACCATATTTTTATGTGAAGCTGAAAATGCTGTTCTTTGATTTCTTTTATGAAATGCTGACCAGGCATTATATTATTCCGGTAAGTACAGAGCAGAATAAAAGCCTTGCGGCAGTGAAGGAAGTTCTGGATCATATCAGCCTTCACTATCAGGAAAATCTTACAGTTTCGGAACTTTCCGGGCTTTCCAATTACAGTGAATATTATTTTATGAAGCTTTTTCGCCAGTATACGGGAAAAACTCTGGTGGAGTACATCAATGATTTCCGTATGGAGAAGGCAAAATATCTTCTGACCCATTCGGACGCACCGGTGACAGAGATTGCCATGAACGTAGGATTCAACAGTACAAGCTATTTTATCAAGAAATTCCAGCAGGCAAATGAGATTTCCCCACATAAGTACAGAAAGAGCATGGGACAGTCAGTCTGACAAATATCTTGCATATCATGACAGGATTGTTATATTTTTGCATCTTGATGCGTGATATCCTAATACCATCAAAAACAAAGCAAACAACCTTGTAAAAACACATTTCATCCCATAAAGATCCATGAAAGGAGATCAAAAATGGAAACATTAAGCAAAGTATTCGAAGACAAATATAACAAAAATGTCAAAGACTGTACAAACGAGGAAATCTATCACGGACTTCTCTCCTGGACAAAGGAGCAGCTGAAAGGCCGCGGATATCAGGAAGGAAAAAAGAAGATTTATTATATTTCTGCAGAGTTCCTTATCGGAAAACTTCTCTCCAACAACCTGATCAATCTCGGTGTTTATGACGAAGTCGCAAGATATCTCAAAGAGAACGGCAAAGAACTTTCCATGATCGAGGAGATCGAGCCGGAGCCATCTCTTGGAAACGGCGGTCTTGGACGTCTGGCAGCCTGCTTCCTGGATTCCATCGCAACTCTGGGACTTCCGGGAGAAGGAATCGGACTTAATTATCACCTTGGACTTTTCAAACAGGAGTTCAAAGATCATCTTCAGTTTGAGACACCGAACCCGTGGATCGAGCCGGAGAGCTGGCTGACAGACGCAGGCGTTTCCTATTACGTACCGTTTAAAGGCTTTATGCTAAAATCCACACTGTATGATATTGATGTGGCAGGATATGAGAATAAGGCTATCAAGCTTCGTCTCTTTGATATTGATATTGCAGATGAGAGCATTGTAGGAGAGGGAATCTCTTTTGACAAAAAAGATCTTCTTCACAACCTGACTCTGTTCCTGTATCCGGATGACAGCGATGACGCCGGAAGAAAGCTTCGTATTTACCAGCAGTACTTCATGGTAAGCAATGCGGCACAGCTGATCCTGGATGAGGCGACTGCCAAAGGCTCCAACCTTCATGACCTTGCAGATTACGCAGTGATTCAGATCAACGATACACATCCGAGTATGGTAATTCCGGAGCTGATTCGCCTTCTCACAGAGCGTGGAATTGAGTTTGAGGAGGCCTGCGAGATCGTATCTCATGTATGCGCTTACACCAACCATACCATCCTTGCAGAGGCACTTGAGAAATGGCCGGTTTCCTATCTTGAGGAAGTAGTTCCGCACCTGATGCCGATCATCCGCAAACTGGATGAGCGTATCAAGGCAAAATACCCGCAGGAAAATCTTGCCATCATCGACAAGAATGACCTGGTCCACATGGCACATATGGACATCCATTACGGATTTTCCATCAATGGTGTTGCATCCCTTCATACAGACATCCTGAAGGAGACAGAGCTTCATCAGTTCTATGAGATTTATCCGGAGAAATTTAATAATAAGACAAATGGAATCACCTTCCGCAGATGGCTCCTTCACTGTAACCATCCGCTGACCGAGTACATCACATCCATGATCGGCGACGGCTTCCGCAAAGATTCCTTTGAGCTTGATAAAATGCTTGAATTTAAGGGAAATCAGGATGTTCTTGCAAATATCCTGAAGATCAAACAGGACGCAAAGAAGAGATGTGCAGAATTTATCAAGGCCAATACAGGCGAGGAGATCAACACACACAGTGTTTATGATATCCAGATCAAACGTCTCCATGAGTACAAACGTCAGCAGCTGAATGCACTTTATATCATCGACCGCTACCTGAAGATCAAAGCCGGCGAGAAGCCGCAGCGTCCGGTAACCTTTATCTTCGGTGCAAAAGCAGCTCCTGCATACATCATTGCAAAGGACATTATCCACCTGATCCTCTGCTTACAGGAACTTATCAACAATGATCCGGAAGTTTCTCCATACATGAAGGTTGTTATGGTGGAAAACTACAACGTAAGTGCAGCAGAGAAGCTGATCCCGGCCTGCGATATCTCCGAGCAGATTTCTCTTGCATCCAAAGAGGCCAGCGGAACCGGAAACATGAAGTTTATGCTCAACGGTGCGGTAACACTGGGAACCATGGATGGTGCAAACGTGGAGATCAGCCAGCTGGTAGGCAGGGAGAATATCTATATCTTCGGTGAGTCCAGTGAGCAGGTCATCAAGCACTATGAGAAAGCGGATTACTGTGCAAAAGATTTCTATGACAAAGATGAGCGCATCCGCCGTGCAGTAGATTTTATCGTAGGAAACGAGCTTCTTTCTATTGGAAGTGAGGAGCATTTAAGAAGACTGCATCATGAGATCGTAAGCAAGGACTGGTTCATGACACTTCTTGATTTCGAGGATTATGCGAAAGTAAAAGACCAGGCACTGTCCGATTATGAGGACAGAACCGCATGGGCAGAGAAGATGCTTGTGAACATCGGAAAAGCAGGATACTTCTCTTCAGACAGAACTATTGAAGAGTACAACAGAGATATCTGGCATCTGACAGCTGAGAAATAAAACAGTCTCAGCCAGATTGCTTCGGCGCGTATATAAAATAGAAAAATAGAAAATAAAAACACCGACATTCATCGGAAATATGTACTGGGTCTGAGATGTCAGAGATGATCTGGCAACCCGGACAGGACATGTTACAGATGAATGACCGGTGTTTTTTATGAAATCAGATAAGTGGATGATTCAGGCTTTTCCATGCTTAAACGCCATCATCATTTCCTTGGTAAGGCTGATATTGTCACCCTCATCCGGAATATCTTCCCGGTTGAACCAGGAGGCCATGGAAAGTTCGCTGTGGTCTACAGTCAGAGTATCATCGCCGTCCAGGTCGCAGTAGAAGCCGAACAGAAGGGTTCCGGAGAAGGACCATGGCTGGCTCTTGTAGTAGCGGAGATTTTTGACCTTTACGCCGATCTCTTCCATAACTTCACGGTGAACGGTCTCCTCGATGGTCTCACCAATCTCCGCAAAGCCTGCGATCATGGCGTAGCGGGTGTGGTTTCGGCCTTCATATTTGGAGAGTATCAGCTTGTCGCCGTTGGTAACTCCTACGATCACAGCCGGAGAAAGTACCGGATATTCTCCGTTTCCGCAGGCAGGGCAGATCATCTTGCGCTCCGCCTTGTCATGTACCATGGGTTTACCGCAGCAGCCGCAGAAACGACGTTTGCTGTACCACTGGAAAAGCTGGTATCCGGTAATTCCCGCGAAGGCCAGATACTGTGGTTCAGCTGTGCGGAGTACGCGTGTGATCTCAAACTGATATCCGGGAAGAAGACTGGTATCCAGATCCGGGATCAGGTAAAAATGTTCTTCGTCAACAGAGAAGAGATAGATATAATTCTCATAAAGATGATCAATTTTTCCTTCCAGTTCTCCAAAACTTGGAAGAGTCATGGTCTCGCCGTCTTTTTTCATAAGGATCTTGCCTTCTTCGTAGGCGAGGATGTGGCTTGTTTTATCCGGGGCCACAGGCTTGTATTCATTGTGATAGGTATGCGGTGCGATATCCTGGATCATGATCGATAATTCCTTTCCGAATTCATTGTCTGGCAGTGTTCACGGATGATGCTGCCATGAAAAATAAAACATGCTTCCTACAGTATAAACTTACATCACAAAAAAGGCAACGTCCTTTTCTTAAGGATTTTCGCAATATCAATAGAGAGAATGTAATGTCTGTCTGGAATGGCAGATATTATGGAAAAAATGTATCCGGGCTGGCAAAATCACATAAATCAGTTGCCTGGGGTTCAGGGGAAGTGTAAGATAGAGATATTACATTGTGCAGAATAAGCGAAGAGGCGGACGGACTTTATACCGGGTGTACCGCGGATATATTTCTGCACAGAAGGAGAATATTATGCCAACAACAGAAAAGCCGGGCCTGACCCGGGATGCCATTAAATATCTGGCGATTTTTACCATGCTTCTGAACCATATCGCCAACGTGCTTCTGCCGGAAAATACGATCCTGTGGGAAGTTCTGGTGGATATCGGGTATTTTACAGCCATTACCATGTGTTATTTTCTGGTGGAGGGATTTTATTATACCCATTCCCGGAGAAAATATGGCGAAAGACTTCTGATCTTTGCCGGAATCTCTCAGGTTCCTTATACGATGGCCTTCGGATATTCCCAATTGAACATGATCTTTACATTATTTATCTGCTTCATGATCCTGGTGATCCAGGAAAAAATGATGGCAAGTCCGTGGAGGATTCCTCTGCTGATCCTGCTTCTTTTGCTGTCCGTTTTTTCGGACTGGGCGATCCTGGCACCGGTTTTTACCATCTGGTTTTATGCAGGATGGGGGAACCGGAAGAGAATGATAACCGCTTATGGAGTCGGTGCTGTACTTTTTGTGCTGTTTAATTATGGTTCCTATGCGGAAAAAATGGCAGCCGGACCGGCAATGGTACATGCGTTACTGTCTGCAGCAGGAATTGTGGCGTCGGGAATCATCATCCTGAACTTCTACAATGGAAAAAAATCTGAAAAAGCACCGAAGTTTTCGAAATGGTTTTTCTATATTTTTTATCCGGCACATCTTCTGATCCTGAGCATAGTACGGATTATAGTACAGTAATATACATAAGAGAACAGGTAACGAATATCTGCCTCACTTATGCATAACCGGATAGATTGCCGAAAATAAAACTCATATCCGTATAAAACATAGTAATTCTGTAAGAAAACAGAAAAATAGAGAAAAAACTCTTGAAAACCGAAAAATTATCTGCTATGCTAACTGACATGACAAAGGCGTCTGGAAATTAAGTTTCCAGGCGCTTTTTGCGTTGCAGAAATAATGTGAGGGAATCGAGGAGGAAATGGATGATGAATGCAGGAGATACTGGCTTTATGCTGATCTGTACAGCCTTTGTGTTCTTTATGACACCTGGGCTTGCGTTTTTCTACGGAGGACTGGTCCGCAGAAAAAATGTGGTAAATACCATGATGGCCTGTGGGGCGATCATGGGGCTGTCCGTTGTTATGTGGACATTGTTTGGATATTCGCTGGCATTTGGCGGAAACCATGGAGGGATTATCGGAGACCTGAGATGGTTTGCGCTGAATGGTGTTGGCTGGGAGCCGGGACCTTATGCAGATACGATCCCGCATCTGGTATTTGTAGCGTTCCAGATGATGTTTGCCATGATCACACCGGCACTGATCACCGGCGCTGTGGTTGGAAGAATGCGTTTTAAGGCGCTGTTTTTCTTTGTGGCGATCTGGTCTTTGATCGTGTATTATCCGATGGCACATATGGTCTGGGGAGACGGCGGATTTCTGGCAGCCATTGGCTCTGTGGATTTTGCAGGTGGAAATGTGGTACACATCAGTTCCGGTGTCAGTGCACTGGTTCTTGCCATTTATCTGGGGCAGAGACGTGGCTATGCAAAGGCAACCTATCGTACACATAACATTCCCTTTGTATTTCTTGGGTCGGCCATGCTGTGGTTTGGATGGTTTGGTTTTAATGCGGGAAGTGCACTGAAAGCAGACGGTCTTGCAGCGCATGCTTTTATGACCAGCAGTATTTCTTCTGCCTGTGCACTTCTGACATGGATGCTGATCGAGGTGATCCGTGAGGGAAAACCCACACTGGTTGGTGCCGCCACAGGTCTTGTAATTGGTCTGGTAGCGATCACACCGGGGGCTGGTTTTGTACCGGTGTGGGCATCCTTTATCATTGGAATCCTGGTAAGTCCGATCTGTTACTTTACCGTAATTCTGCTGAAGCAGAAACTGAAAATTGACGATGCGCTGGATGCTTTTGGCTGCCATGGTATCGGTGGTATCTGGGGAGGAATCGCCACGGGACTTTTTGGAAAATCTTCTATTAATTCCGTTGCAAAATGGGATGGCCTGGTGTTTGGGGACTACCGGCTGTTTCTGGCACAGGTATTAAGTATTGTGATCACCATTGCGGTTGCCATTGTGGGAACGCTGATCTGTATCGGAATCGTGCGGATCTTTACACCGCTTCGTGTAGATCCGAAGGAAGAACTGGTTGGTCTGGATGCATCCCAGCATGGAGAAAATGCATATCCGTCATTCAATGGATTTGACTGATCATGACAGAAAGATTTTCTATAGCAATGATCGTGTGAAAATGGAGGAAATCGTATGCTTATAAAAATAGAAGCAATTGTAAGAGAAGAAAAAATGGAAGATGTCAAAGCTGCGTTAAATGAGATCCAGGTAAACGGTTTTACCGTAACCCAGATCATGGGATGCGGAACCCAGCGTGGTTATACAGAGTATGTCCGGGGGTCCAAGATTGATGTATTTTTGAAACCGAAGATTAAGTTTGAAATTGTAGTATCATCGGAAGACTGGGAGATCAAAGTTATTGATGCTGTGCAGAAAGCAGCGTTTACCGGTGATCCCGGCGATGGAAAGATCTTCAGCTATGAGATACGCAACGCTGTTCGTATCCGTACAGGTGAGACCGGATAC
>UMAP01030120.1_pt1 | contig 14163 bp, 13 predicted proteins | sample 1963731 | NCBI WGS metagenome assembly UMAP01 (sample SAMEA4835918, study PRJEB28245) | human gut metagenome | biome: gut microbiome; material: fecal sample | place: Denmark | collected 2008 | reverse complement strand
CGGAATGCTGCCATCTCTTTTTCCCGGATCTTGCCGAGATCATTCCCTTTTAAGTAAACCTTTCCACCAGTCGGCTTATCAAGTGCAGCCAGGATATTCAGAAGTGTTGTTTTGCCGCTTCCGCTTTCTCCCATAATTGCTACATATTCGCCTGCTTCTACGGAAAAGCTGACGTTATGCAGCGCCTCTACCTGATTTCCTCCGAAACGGGTTGTGTATATCTTTTTTACGTTCTTTACGTCAAGTAATGCCATGGTTTTTATGACCTGCCCTTCTTTTTTATTTGATAAAGTCATTATAAAAAAGTAAGGGATTTCCTTCCATCGAAGTAAATGACAATTTGTGTGGGGTTTCTTACATTTTTGTAAGGATCGGGTTGGAAAAGACTCATTTTGGTGAAAGAGACGCCGCCAGAAAAAATAAATATTCCAAATTCCTTTGTGCAAACCATTCCGATGAACCACTTAGGACGGGAATCATGTTCGGCAATGGCCTCCATGATTCCTGTGTTTCATCTTCATTGCACAAATATGGAATTTTCCATATTTATTTTTTCTGGCGGCTGTGTAGTTCAAATGGATGAGCATTTTCGATTGGTCGATCCCTGCCAAAAAGTAAATTATAGTTTGATTCCGTTGTTGAAGGTTTTCTAAATCTTTCACCGATTGAATTTTTTACTCTATCCGCCGATATTCACGGTCAAAATTTAAGTATACTTTTGTTCCTTTTTCTGGTTTTGATTCAATCCAGATAGTATGATGGAGACGATCTATGATTGTCTTACAGAGATATAATCCTATTCCAGTGGACTTTTTATTTGCTCTTCCATTGTAACCGGTAAAGCCTTTTTCGAAGATTCTTGGGAGGTCCTCTTCGGCGATTCCGATTCCATCGTCAGCAATTACCAGAGTTTTGTCTTCTGTGTAGATTGATATTTCTCCGCCTCTTGCGTATTTAACTGCATTGGAGAGAATTTGTTCGATGACGAAGGTCAGCCACTTTTCATCGGTCAGGATCTTCTGATCCTGGATTTCAAGGTGAAGTCTTGTTCTGGTCATGATGAACATCTGGGAATATTTGCGGACTGCCTGGCGGACGATTTCTTCCAGGCTGCAGATCCGGAAGGCGTAATCGGAGGTTGCGGAACCCATTCTGAGATAGGTGAGTACCATATCCACATATTGTTCAATCCGGAACACCTCCATTTTCATGCTTCGGGTAAGTTCCTGTGCTTTCGGGCTTTCCTGTACTTCTTCCAGTTCTTCCCCGCTCTGGATCAGGACACCGAGTGCTGCAATTGGAGTCTTGATCTGATGAACCCACATGCTGTAATAATCAGACAGCTCCTGTTTTTCAATCTGCACAGAGGATTCCAGCTCTTTTTTCTCTTCGTAAAGCTGCCGGATCAATTCCTGGTACATTTCGCTTTCCCGGCTTTCTGCCTCCGGAAATCCTCCTGCCTCTGTCCGGATTTTTCCCTGATTTTCTTCCAGTATTCTTTGTCTTTTTTCATATCGTATGAAAACAAGTGTAAACCAGATCACATTCCATAAAATCACCAGAAGGAACGCATATCCTGCAATCTCCACCGGAATTTCATAGATCCAGAAGATGACTGCAAAGAGAATGCCCGAAACAAGAACCGCTATTCTCTCCGGTCTTTTTTCTTTCCAAAATGCCCTTAAAATCTCTGTCATACCAGCATGTACCCGATTCCTTTCTTTGTCCGGATCACATCATGCATTCCGGCTTCCTCCAGCTTTTTCCGAAGTCTCGCCACATTTACTGTAAGTGTATTATCATCGATGAATTCGTCACTTTCCCAGAGTCTGGTCATGATCGCATCTCTGGTCACAAATTTTCCTGCGCTCTCAAAAAACATCTGACAGATCTTGAACTCATTCTTGGTGAGTTCAATCTTCTGCCCGGCTATTGTAAGTGATGCATCTCCCAGATTCAGCAGCATTTCTCCATGCTCAATGATATTTGCCGTTCCCTGAAGTGCATATGCTCTTCTAAGCACCGCCTGCACCTTTGCTGTCACTACATTCAGATCAAACGGCTTCTCGATAAACTCATCTCCGCCCATGTTCATTGCCATCACGATATTCATGTTGTCATTCATCGATGACAGAAAGATGATCGGCACATTGGACAGCTTCCGGATCTCCTGGCACCAGTAGAATCCGTTGTAAAACGGAAGCCCGATATCCAGGATTACAAGCTGTGGATCTGTCTTTTTAAATTCTTCCATTACATTTTTGAAATCACGTACACATACTGTCTTATAATTCCACTTTTTCAAATGCGATGCCAGCCGCTCTGCGATCGTGTTATCGTCTTCAACAATCAGTATTTTATACATTTATTCCTGACTCTCCTAAACTCTCTTCTGGAAGTTTCCGTACACCTTAACCCCTTCATCTACCGTAGTAAATGCTTCCGGATCCAGTAAATACACCATGTTCAGGATATCTTCTACTTCAAATTTATTCACGATCGTCACCAGAACATAATTGTGTTCACTCGTAAATGCACCTTCACCATTCCACTGCGTAACACCACGTCCGGTTTCTTTCATGATTGCCTCTGCGATTCCCTTCTTCTTCGTGAAAATCAGCATTCTCACATTGATGTTCTGAAAATGCATCCTGTCCAGAGTTACCGTGTAGAAGAACAGGTAGACGACCGAATAAATCACCGTTGAGATATCAAAAACTAAAAGATAAATGGCATACAGTATCAGATTGAAGATGGTTCCCAGTTTTCCAACGGACATTCCCGCATATTTTTTCGCCATCCAGATACCGATAACCTCGATTCCACCACCGCTTCCTTTTGCCGTCAGCATGATTCCGATTCCGGCTCCGGTTACAACACCACCGATGATGATTCCAATGACCGGATCAGCGATCACTGCTGTTGCCGGAGTTGGTACGATTGAAGTAAATAAACTGATTCCTACCGTTCCAAGGATTGTATTTATAAAAAATGTCTTTCCGATTTTAAACCATGCAATAAATAAAATCGGAATGTTGAGCAGTAAATAAATGATACCATACAGGTTCAGACCTGCAATTTCCTTAATCCCGATCTGTCCTGCTCCATAACTTAACAGCTGTGCAAGACCGACTGCTCCCCCGCTGTATAAATTCATAGGAATAATAAATACATTCAGACCAACTGCGTAGATCAGACAGCCCACTATGATCCAGACAACCTGCATTCCCCTCTTCTGTGGCAAAAAATTGTTCATACTTTTTCTTTCCTCCTTGCCTCCGTTTTGATACCAGATATTTCATAACTTTTCCATACAGTATATCACGCCGGCATCTGAATTTGTAGACTAAAGTACAAATCGGCTTATAATTTTCTGTTATATATTTTAATCATTTTTCAAATAACAAAAGATGCCGCTCTGTTATCTGTTTTGATAACTTTGCAGCATCTTTCTACTCTTCTTTTTTTATCCAACGTGACGCTCAAATCTCTTAAATCCAAGAATATTTTCAATCCGATCCATTGCATCCTTTTTTACTGATATACTCAGCGACTTCCTTCATAGCCTGATAATTATCAATCTGCACACTTCCCATATTACCACTCTTTTCAATCTTACGGTCAATAAATACAACTGGGATTGATAAATCTGCAAGTAGCTTGTTGCTGGTCGCATAATCCGAACTGACATAAATGATCCCATCTACCATTCTGGATTTTAACACATTCAAAAACTTTTCTTCCTGCACCGCATTATGATCCTTGATTTTTGTTTTGTCAATATTCTAATCAGTCTACACTTACTTTTACTCCGCCTTCACAGCCCAGCGCATCTTCGTAGATCTTGCACGCCCATTCTGTGCACACTCTTCTGCCGAAGGTCGGACTACATCTTTGGCATATTCGGAATAAACTCCCTCGCGATATCCTGCTTTTAAAGCTTTCTTCACCAGTTTGTCTTCTCCTGAATGGAATGTCAGAATTGCTACTCTTCCCCCCGGTTTCAAAGTGCCCGGCAGTTTTTCCATAAATTCATAGAGTACTTCAAATTCATGATTCACGTCAATTCGAAGTGCCTGGAAAGTCCGCTGACAGGTCTTCCTGATGATATCTTTTTTCTCCTTATTTTCCGGAAGGAAAGACAAGGTCTGTTCGATCACCTGACGTAGCTTTGTCGTAGTATCAATCCGGTGTCCTTTCCGGATTTCTTCGGTGATTGCCTTTGCCAGTTCTTCACAGTACGGCTCATCCGAATTTTCATATAACATCCCGGCAAGTTCTTCTCTTGAAATTGTATCCAGTCTCTCGGCTGCACTGATCCCTTTTTCCTGATTCAGTCGCAGATCCAGAGGTCCGTCCACTTTGAAAGAAAATCCTCTCTTCGGGTTGTCAATCTGCATGGAAGACACACCCAGATCAGCCAAAATAAAATCAAATCCCCCAACTTCTTTTGCAATCTCATCGATAGTACAAAAGTTCTGAAGACGGATTGTTAAAATATCCTCCCCAAATCCCTGTTCTTCCAGACGTTTTTTTGTCTTTGCAGATTCTTCCGGATCTACATCTGTCGCGTAAATGTGCCCCTTTCCTTCCAGACATTTCAGCATTGCTTTTGTATGTCCGCCATAGCCAAGCGTTGCATCAAATCCCACCTCTCCCGGCTGGATCTTCAAGAAGTCAAGAATTTCCTGCACCATGATCGAAATGTGCATTCCGGCAGGTGTATTTCCTTTCTGAATGACATGGGCAATCATGTCCTGATATTTCTCCGGCTGTAATTCTTTGTATTTTTCTTCAAATTTTCGTGGATATTTCCCCTTGTACCTTGTGCGGCGCTTGTGAACACCTTGTTCAATGTTCTTTTCCTGTTCTGACATGCATTGTCTCCTTACTTGTTAATTTATTTTTGGTTTTTTCGAATCTCTGGTCAACTCCATCGATTTTGTTGACTCATTTGAAACTTTTCCACTATCCAGCCAACACCACCCACTTCATCCATTGACTTAATTCCACTTTCTATTTTCGCAATCATCTCATATAAAAAATCCGCTATATGAATCGTCTGTAACTACTGCCAATTCTGCACTAGCAACTTCTCTCCAGTATAGCGGATTTTTTATTAAATCCATTGGTTCCATTTTGATGATCTGCCTTTTAAAGTATTAATCATATCATCTGCAACACTTTAAAATACTTATTCAATGATTCATAAATTTATTCAATCTTAAAGCAAGTGATAATTCTAAAATACTTTCCGGATCCGATAAATCATATCCTGTCAGATTCTCAATTTTTTTTATTCGATACATTAAGGTATTTCTATGTAGATACAAACTTGTAGCCGTTATATTTCTGGCTCCTAAATGATTTACAAGAGCTTCTAAGGTTTCAATGAGATCACTTTCATTTTCTTTGTCATACTGAATTAAAGCATCTATTTTTTTTGAAACAAATTCTTTACACTGCTGTTGTTGGCTCATATCCTTGAGTAGTTTCCAATATCCAATCTTTTCGTTCCAAACTACTGGACATTCTTTTTTTCGAATATGAGCAATCTCCAGCGCATTTATCGCTTCTTTATAAGTCATCTGAAACGTTATATATGTTTCGTTTTCATCGGAAATACCCATTAAAACATTATGCCCTGACCGCTCCGCAATCACTTCTTTGATTCTTTCAAAATATTGCTGATTATATTTTTTTTCGTCCTTTTTAATAATACAAGGAAATATCTTCCTGTTCGATAATACAATTGAATCAAACTGTTCTTCTACAAAAACCTTACGAATACATTGTTCCAGATTTCTAAATTGCTTATCAGTATAACTGCCTGGGAGTTTTTCAAATTCTATGAGCATAATATAATATGGTGGTTTTGGCCAGTTTTGCTCATGAAAATATTGATTCAGTTCCTCATTGATCACCACATTTCCTGCTAAAAGATCAGAAAATAATTTTCTATCTGCTTTTCTTTTATTTAGCTCTTCTGATTTTAATTTTACCTCTTCATGATGTTGTGATGTAACAAGCGCTTCCATAACCGCATAATTCAGTTCCGTAAAAGGAAGCTCCTCAGGCATTATAATAATCGGAAATTCATATTCCTCGGCAAGTTTTAAAAATTCTTCCATATAAGCACCGATAAAACGGGATTTAATCGCAATCGCTGCTGCATTTACATCATGTAAGCTTTTTATCAGCGACAAAATCTTCTCTTTTGTCCCACTATAAGCGTATCCTGTTGTAATATATAAGACATTTGGTTTCATCCAAGCTTCCATATCCGGAATCTCCATTGTATCAACATAGTACACTTCTTTAGACAGTTTGCTTTCCCCTGTTGCAAGTACACAACCTTTTTTTGGGCTAATTCTACGATATCCTTTACTGTAATTGCCAATTTTATTCATCCTTCCACAAAGTCCTTTCTTCATAATAGCATATTTTTACAAAAATATCTACTTGAAAAAATTATACTTTGTGAATTATGAATAATATCGAATTCTGTTCATCCCTTAAACCAATCATACTTACTAAGAATTCTTCGTATTACCTTGCTTTATTTATGATATTTCTCCCTTTTGATATCTCACACATGCAACTTCGTGGTTATCTCCAATTGCTTTCAATTCCGGAACACTTTGCTTACATACGTCTGTACAGAATGGACATCTGTTTCCGAATGGGCATCCCGGAGGCATATTTAATGGACTTGGAATTTCCCCTTTGAGTTCGATCGTTTCCTTTTTTTCATATGGACTTACCGGAGGAATTGCTGAAAATAATGCCTTCGTATAAGGATGTGCCGGATTTGCATATATTTCTTTTGCGTCACCAATCTCCATAATTCTTCCCAAATACATAATGATGATTCGATCACTGATATATTTTACTACACTTAGATCATGAGAAATAAAAATATATGTCAGTCCAAGTTCATCTTTCAGTTTTTTCAACAGATTAAGTACTTGTGCCTGAACAGAAACATCCAGAGCAGAAACTGGTTCGTCACAGACAAGAAGTTTTATATCCATTGACAGTGCTCGGGCAATATTGATACGTTGACGCTGTCCTCCAGAAAACTCATGCGGGTAACGAATGGAATGATAATAATCTAATCCGACTAATTTCAATAATTCAATTACTCGTTTTTTTCGTTCTTCAGGAGTCCCAATATTATGAATAATCATAGGTTCTTCTATCAATTCACCCGTGGTCATACGAGGATCTAAGGATGAATATGGATCCTGAAATACCATATTGATTTCTTTACGAAGTTCATTCATTTCCTTCTGATTAAGTTTCATCAGAGATTGTCCATTATAAATCACATCCCCTGAAGTTGCCGGGATCAATTGAAGAATTGCTTTCCCCAATGTTGATTTCCCACACCCTGATTCGCCGATAACTCCAATGGTCTCTCCTCTCTTCACTTCAAAAGAAACATCATTTACCGCATTTAGAGCAAGTGGTTTTTCAAAAAGTCTTGGACTTTTCACCTGGAATGTCTTTGTCAAATGATCAACTTTTAAGATAATATCATCTTGTTTTTCACCCATTAATCATTCCCTCCTCTCCGTTCCATCTCAACTAATTCTTCTTTTGAGAAGTGGCAGGCAACAAAATGTCCCGGCTCTACCTCTTTCATTTCAGGACATTTATTTTTGCATATTTCCTGACAGTATTTACAACGATTATGGAAATTGCAGCTTCCTCCGGTTAACTTCAGATCTGGCGGTGTTCCAGGAATAGAAGCTAAAGGAATATTCGGATCATCCGTTACTTTAGGCATTGATTTAAGTAATCCCCATGTATATGGATGTCGTGCATCGGAATATATCATTTTTACATCTGCATATTCTACTGTTTTTCCCGCATACATAACCATAACTGTATCACACATTTTCCAAACCACACCCAAATTGTGTGTTACTAGAATAATTGACGAATTCGATTCTTTCTGCAGATTTTTCATTAATCCCAACACCTGGGCCTGAACAGTAACATCTAATGCTGTTGTAGGTTCATCTGCAATAATAAGTTTCGGATTACAGGCAATTGCCATTGCGATAATTACACGTTGCCGCATTCCGCCGGAGAATTCATGCGGATAGGATTTCAAACGCTTTTCGGCTTCTGGTATTCCTACCATTTTCAACACTTTTACAGCATATTCTTTTGCTTCTGCTTTTGACATCTTTTGATGTGCATTGATTACTTCCATTATTTGTGAGCCAATTGTATAAACCGGATCAAGCGCAGTCATCGGATCCTGAAAAATCATTGAAATATCATTTCCACGTATTTGAAGCATTTCTTTCTGACTGAGTTTAACGATATCCTTGCCTTCAAAAAGAATAGATCCTTCAACAATATGACCATTTTTAGGCAGAAGACGCATAATTGAAGAAGAAGTTACACTTTTACCACACCCGGATTCTCCTACTATTCCTAATGTCTGTCCGGAATCTAATGAAAAAGTAACACCATCTACTGCTTTCACTATACCAGTAGCAGTGTTAAAATGTGTTTTTAAATTATCCACTTTTAATAATGGTTCTTTATTCATATTATCTCCCCTTTTATTTTTTCATCTTAGGGTCTAATACATCACGTATTCCATCTCCCAATAGATTAAAGCCTAATACTGTGATTAAAATAGCAAGTCCTGAATAAGTTGCAATATGACTGGCACTTCTGATAACATCCTGTCCGTCTTTCAAAATTGCACCCCAAGATACATCCGGAGGCGTAATTCCCATTCCAAGGAAACTAAGTGAAGCTTCTGTCAAAATTGCACCTGCAACATTCAGTGTTGCATATACAATTAACGATGATACAATATTTGGAAGCAAGTGTTTAAATAAAATGCGACTATTGCTTGCTCCAAACGCTTTCACTGCTTTAATATATTCTTCATTTTTTACAACAAGTACCTGTCCTCTGGCCATTCTGGCATATCCCGGAACACTTGCAATACCAATGGAAAGAATAACGTTTTCGATTCCTGCTCCAAGAGCAGTCATAAGCATTAAAGCTAATAATGTAAAAGGGAATGCTGACATACCATCCATCACTCGCATGATAATTATATCTACTTTTCCACCTGCATATCCTGAAATTAAGCCAGCCAGAATACCGATCACAGCACCAACCGCCATTCCTCCGACTGCCACGATCAAGGAGACACGACCTCCATGGATCAACCTTGCAAGCAAATCTCTTCCTAAATTATCAGCCCCTAATGGAAGACCCGGTGTACCAGGCTTCGCATTTACTTTTAAAAAATCCATTGCAGCAGGATCTACTTTATATATAAATGGTCCTACTAAAGAAAACAAAGTTACAAACACTACCAGAATCAAACCAAACATTGCAGATTTATTTCTGCGAAGTTTTCTCCATGCACTGTTTGCTTTTCGTTCTTTTAACAACATTTCCTGCTGACTAGCTTCGCTTAAATCTCTTTTTACTTCTTTATTTTCCATTAGCCGGCCCTCCTTTCGGATTCATAGCTTACTTTTGGATTGATATACAGATAGATAATATCCACCACAAGATTTACTGTTACATATAGAATTGCCATAAATAATACAGTACCCTGAATCATTTCAAAGTCATTATTATTGATTGCATCAACAATCAATCGACCAATTCCAGGCCATGAGAAAATCGTTTCAATCATGATTGCGCCTGTCATAAGTGCTGCTATACGCATACCCAGTACTGTAACAATTGGTGGAAGGGCATTTTTTAAACCATGTTTAATGATGACAACATTCTCGCGAATTCCCTTTGCCCGGACAGCTTTCATATAATCCTGATCGATTACTTCCAACATACTGGAACGACTAATTCTTGCGAAGTTAGCCATACTTCCGAAGGAAAGACAAAGTGATGGCAAAAATAAATGTGATATAACGTCACCGATTCCATTGCTAATAACTCCCATTCCCATAGTTGGAAACCATCCCAGATTAACACTAAATATAAGAACAAGCATTAATCCTAACCAAAATGACGGCATTGATACTCCTATTAACGCAGCTATCATTGAAATATAATCAAATAACGAATATTGCTTTACTGCTGAAATGATGCCTACCGGAACCCCAATAAGTAAAGCTATAATTAAACTTGCCAATGCAATTTGTAATGTATTTGGAAGTTTTTCAAAAATAAGATCTGCTACCGGTCGGTTATATCGATAAGAAGTTCCTAAATCTCCGGTTAAAATTCTCTTCATATAATTGATATATTGAACCGGCATCGGATCGTGCAATCCCATTTCTTCTTCCATTTTAGCAATATCTTCTACTGTTGCCTGTGGGCCAAGAATTGATACTGCAGGATTTCCCGGAAGAACTCGAGTAATAACGAATGTCATACTCATCGTGATCAACAGTACTGGAATCAACTGAAAGATACGCTTTAATATCATCTTTATCATACCGTTGTTCTCCTTTCATCATTGAAAATTGTAATTAGTGATTTAAAAATTAGGAGTGCCTGTAGTACGGCACTCCTAATTTTCATTCGGCTGCTTATTTAGCTAACCATACGTTATGTCCGTCACCTGCGATTTCAATTGTCTTATCAGGGCGAACAACATAATTCTGAACTTTTTTATTCAAACCTGTGTTGATGTTAGCTAAACAATAATCAATTTGTGGATATTGCTCAACAATCAGTTTTAAGGCTTCTTTATAAAGTTTAGCTCTTTCTTCCTGATCACTGACTTCAACAGCTTTGTCTAACAATTCATTAACTTCCGGTATATTAAACTGTTGTCCATTACCCAAAGTACCAAGCGATTCTTCATGGAACATTTTGTTCAAGTAGAAATAAGGATCCGGGAACCATGTCCAGCTCATTCCGATAGCGTCCGCATTTCCTGATGCACCAATTTCACTAAATGTTCCCCATGAAGCCTGATGTATATTCACTTTAACATTAACCTTAGCACAAAATTGCTGTAAAATTTCTCCGATTTTCTTAGATGAAGCCGAATCACTTGTATAATATTCAAGTTCAAATCCATCCGGATACCCTGCTTCTGCAAGTAATTTTTTTGCACCTTCAACATCATATTTTGGTACCAAATCTTCTAATGATTCATCATATCCCCATGATGCAGGCGGTAAAGGCAAGTATGCCGGACTACATTCACCATATTGATAAAGTGCTGCACACATAGCATCTCGATCTACTGCCATTTGCAAAGCCTTACGAACTTTGATATCTGCCGTTGGACCATTCTCCATATTAAAATAGATATAGTTTACTCCCATACCAGGTTCCTGGCTCATTACAAGATTATTATCCGCTTTGATTTCCTCAATACCTTCTCCTGCAAGATCACAAGCGATATCTATATCTCCATTTTTCAATGCATTAACTCTCTGGTTGATATCTGTAATATATACGAAATTTAATCCGTCAAGATAAACGTCTCCGCCCCAGAAATTTTCTGATCTGACAAATTCTACAGCTTCATCCGTTTTCCATTCCTTCATCATAAAAGGACCGGTTCCTACAAAATGAGCTCCAAACTCATCTCCCCAACCTTCAACTTCTTCTTTTGGAACAATTACATTTCCACCGTTAGTAAGTGCCGGTAAAAAGGATGCATCCGGATTTGGAAGAACACATTTTACAGTAAAATCATCAATAACTTCGCAATGATCCAGCATTGCCAATCTTGCCAATGCAGATTCATTATGAGATCGCTCCAATGAATATTTAACATCTTCTGCTGTCATCTGACGACCATCCTGAAATTTACCCGGGTGGAAGTAAACATCCTCACGAAGTTTAAATGTGTACTCATTTCCTGCTTCATTTACTTCCCACTCTGTTGCCAGACTAGGAAGAAACTCTGATAAATCATCACTGTAGACAACAAGTGTATCCCCTATATTTTCAATAATTGCCGTTTCATATACTCCTGTATATTTAACCGGATCAATATTATTCGCTACAGCTGCCATCCCAATTCTTAGTGTTCCACCATATTTGTCTTCTTCGCTTACTTTTATCTGCTCTCCTTGATTGTTATCATTTTCAGCGGTACCTTTATCATTATTACCGCATCCGGCAAATAATGCTACTGCCATACAACAACTCAACAAAACTGCTACTAACTTATTTCTTTTCTTCATAAAGCTCCTCCTTTATAACCAATCAAAAATACGGTTATTTTCCTAGAGTCTGTATATGTTTCATGTCTCCATATTTTGAAACGATTCTTTCAAATTCTTCTTTGTCATAAAACTCACATTCGCAACGCCCGTAAGCTTTGGCTGTTTCAATAACAAACCTTGCGGCTTCTTCAAGATCACCGGCATGTGTTGCTCCGGTCGCACATCCTGCCACAGGAACCTCTGTGGTAATCGCGACTCCTACAACCGGTGCCTCTGTCGCTGTCGATGGTTGAAGAATACTATTCAAATGAAACAGATTATTTCCATACGGTGTAATATCCTGTGTCGAAAGAGCAAACACATATGGCATTTTTCCTGTCGTCATCTGCATAATATCCAATAAATCTTCACTTACTCTTAAAATATAACCATCTTTTACGGTAGGCGAAATAGCAAATCCTCTAGTATTTATTATTCGGTTACCTTTTGTCGTATCAATTGATAAAATTGCATCTAAACTTCCATTTACCTCATGTTTGTTCACTGTTGCCATATCAACCGGTGAACCCATGAATGGAACCGGTTTATGAGGACTGGTAGGCGCATCCGGACAAATGTGTGTACAGCATACAACATCCCCTTCCAGCTGATCTCCCTTACTCTTCATATCGAGTAACTTTGCCGCAACTGCCAGTGCAACCAGTGCACCATCTCCATCTGATACAAAGCCAATTTGTTCCGGTCTTGCACCAAGTCCGCCTAACCTTCCCAAAACACCTAATGTAGGAGCCTTTCCACCTGCACTTTTTCCGTTCGTTCCGGGAATGGTTACACGAATCATATCCGTCTTACCTTTTGGACCTTCAATAGTTGTAACTTCAACCTCTTCTGCTCCCAGATGCCTTAAGTATTCTTCCATTTTTTCTCCTGAAGCATCTGCTCTATCCAGCAGCTCATAAACATCTAAAACCTGACGCATTAACATACTTTTTTCTCCCCCCAGAGTATTAATCCCATTTATATGTTTTCAGCCAATCTGTATACAAATCCGGACGTAACCATTCAAGCCATTTCATTGTTTGGTGACGTTTTTCAACTTCTTCTCTGTAAATTGTCTGTACATAATAGGTATCTGTTTTTTCCCACAAATTCGCGATAATGAGTCCATCCGGATTACATACCATAGAACGTCCTACTTTTATACAACCATTACCGGCTGGTCCAATTCTGTCAACCGAAACACAGTAGACTCCATTTTCAGAAGAACGTGCCTGGTTACAAATTGTCCACAGATCATCATCCGGATATGCCCAACTGCTTGTTACTGCTAACATATGACATCCATTCACCGCATACGCTCTGGAAAGTTCCGGGAATCCAAAGTCTGCACAAATCATGATGCCGATTTTAATTCCATTCAGTTCGAACATTACCAGTTCCTTTCCAGGAATCAGTGTTTCACGCTCACTATTAAATAAATGGATTTTAGCATAGTCTGCAAGAATACGTCCATCAGGTGCATATACCGTTGCCTTGTTGTAAATGCCATCCTCTTTTCGTTCTAACCGACCTGCCAAAACATTTGTTCCTACTTTTTTCGCTATGCTCTTCCAAAAGTCATGAATTTCATCAGATAATTTCTTATCGAATTCTGGAAGTTGGACGCCGCTTTCCAAACAGGCTTCATGAAAAAGAATTAAATCAACATTCTTTTCATTTTCAGCAACTGTCATTGCCATTTTCTCAACGTTTTCCATATTTTTCTTAATATTATTTTGTTCGACTGTAACTTGAACAGCTGCTACTTTTAACTGACCATCCATTTTACCTTCCTCCTTCAAAATATTAATTTGTTTAAACCCAGTATACTCTATCACTCTATCAGCGTAAAGCATTTTATACAAATCGCCCTATTTTTGTGCATATACAGTTTTGAGTTGTGCATGTTGCATAATTTTTCTTTTTACCTATTGACTGAACAAATTTAAGGTTAACAACTGAATAAAGCTATGTTTTCAGA
>UMAP01045913.1_pt1 | contig 14442 bp, 15 predicted proteins | sample 1963731 | NCBI WGS metagenome assembly UMAP01 (sample SAMEA4835918, study PRJEB28245) | human gut metagenome | biome: gut microbiome; material: fecal sample | place: Denmark | collected 2008 | reverse complement strand
GAAGAATGGGAAGAAGAAATCAGCAAACAGGCAAGAAATGAAGGCAGACTGGAAGGTGAAAGGCATGGAGAAAAGCGTGGTGAAAAAAGAGGAGAGAAACGAGGTAGAAAACTTGGACGAAAACTTGGAAGAGAAGAAGGAAAGAAAGATCAAATTCTTCAATTTATTCAGGAAATGCTAGAAAAAGGATATACAGATGAAATGATCCTAGGCTTTAAAAGTGTGACAAAACAATTGTTAAGACAGGCAAAAACAATGTTGTAGTTATGTTTATATTGATTGAAGAAACTCGTTGAATGACATGAATTGACAGAAATGATATAGTTGTTAAAAAGAATAGGATGAATATGTGGTAAATATGGATAAAGTAAAAATATCAAAAACGATGAGCCTTATTTTAAGACATCATCCAGAAAAATATAATATCCATTTGGATAAACATGGATGGGCAAGCATAGATGAGATGGTTACAAATTTAAAGACTAAGTATCCTCACTTCTCTAAAGAAATTCTTTTTGAAATCGTTAAAGAGGATAAAAAACAACGCTATTCTCTAAATGAAAATAAGGATAAAATTCGTGCGGACCAAGGACATTCCATATCGGTTGATGTAGAATTAAAATCTATGGCCCCGCCAGATATTTTATATCATGGGACAGCTATAAAGTTTTTAGATTCAATAATGCAACAGGGATTATTGTCAAAGAACAGATTGTATGTTCACCTTTCTAAAGATGTGGATACCGCAATTCAGGTAGGTCAAAGACATGGAAAACCAGTGGTTTTATCAATCGACTGCAAAAGTATGATTGATCAAGGTTACGTGTTTTATTTATCTGAAAATGGTGTATGGTTGACAAAAAATGTGCCAGTGCAATTTATGAATATTTTTGATGGTAAATAAAAATCAGACAATTCGATAGAATCATCTGATTTTTTTATTAATTATCGTTTTAAGTCTAATACAACAGGAACAGATTTATAACCAACACCCATACGATCGATTCCCATATCGATCAATTGTAGGAAGTGTTCTCTTGTACGGATACAACCGCTTCCTTTAACCTGACATTTGTCCTGTACTTCTTCCTGCATGATCTTGATCACTTCTACTGTTGCACCGTGGGCTTCAAATCCTGTCAAGAATCCAGTACTTGTTTTGACAAAGTCAACACCAGCTTCAATACCACAGTGGCAAGCTTTTCGAATCTGTTCTTCATTCAAAGCATCGGTTTCAAAGATAACCTTGACTGGGACATTCTTTTCATGGCATACATCAACGACTGCCTTGATATCTTCAGTAACTTTGTCATAAAGACCACTGCGAATCCACCCGAAGTTAGCTACAACATCAAGTTCTCCGATAACATCGGCATAGTTATCAACCAAGATCTTTGCCTGAGCGATTTTAGATTCAGTGGAACTTGTTCCAAAAGGGAAATCACATACAGGACATAGTTTTGTGTCAGAGCCTTCTACATAAGGTTTACACAAATCCATATAACCTGGATTGATACAAATTGTGGCACAACCTAATTCCACGCCATCTTTTGTCAACTCGATGATTTGCTCTTCGGTAAATTCGGGTTTTAATACGGAATAATCGATGTAAGATGCTAATTTCTTTGTGCTCATTTCACTTGCTTTTTTTGTAGGATGTTTCATTATTTTACCTTCTTTCTTTATTGTAACAAATGTATGGTACAATTACATATATACTATAAAACGATTGTAAAATAGTGTCAAGAATAAGAGAAATTAAATATTAAGACTTCTTTGAATCTGAACGGGAATGGTTTCGTTTGATGAGTTTTTGTATAATTCCATCATAAATATACACTTATCAGAGCGAGTTATGGATGTGGTGTATTCCAGTACATCTCCATTTTTTGTATTAGATATACGAGTGATCTTAAATCCAGGTACATTCTGTTTACAGTTTAGAAGCTTTTTGTCCTGGTCGGATAAGAAAACAGCTTCAATACTCTCTGTGGCGTGGTAAGGAACAAGTAAATACTTTTCAGAAAGAATGGCATATAAAGAATGACTGGAAAAGTCATAGGACTCAATACCAGGGCATAAATAATAAGGGATATAAGTACTTTCACATAGAATAGGATCATTATTTCCTTTGCGAATTCGCTTTAACAAGAATACTTTTGTGTTTGAATCCGGTAATTTAAGAGCTTCTTTAATATGATCATCCACATGTTCAAGAACAGTACATTCTAGAACGCATGAAGATGGAGTAACACCAATGTTTTGCATATTTTCAGAGAAGTTATAAAGGTAATTGATGTTTCTTTTTAATTTAGGACTGGCAATAAAAGAACCTTTCCCTCTTCTTCGAATCAAATAACCATCTTCAATCAACATCTCCATTGTTTTTCGAACCGTAGATCGACTGATGTTTAATGTTTCACAAATGGAAACCTCAGGAAGCATTTGATCTCCTTCTTTTAAAATGCCCGTCAATATCAGGCGTTTAAAATAGTCATAAAGCTGTTGGTATAAAGGGGTCGTATTATCTAGATTTAAATGAAAAGTATCTTTAAAATAATTAATATCCATAAGCATCTCCTATATTGTTCTAATTGTATCTATTATACCATACTTTTTAAACATCAATATGAAGGAAACCAAAATAAGAAATTTATTGTAGAATAAATAAAGAGGTGTAAAAATGAATCGATGTCAATGGTGTAATGAAAAGAACGAAAAGTATGTTTTGTATCATGATGAAGAGTGGGGCGTACTACGATTGGATGATGAATATTTATTTGAAATGCTTGTGCTTGAATCTTTTCAAGCGGGATTATCCTGGGAATGTGTTCTAAATAAAAGAGAAGCGTTTCGCCAGGCATTTGATGGTTTTGATCGTTTTAAGATCCAGCTATATGATGAATCGAAAGTTGAAGAATTACGATCAAATCCAGATATAATTCGAAATCGTTTAAAAATACAGGCGACGATCCAAAATGCACGTATCTTTTCGGATATTGTAAAAGAAAAAGGATCTTTTAGAGCATATCTAGAAGAATTTACAGATGGTAAGATTTATTATGAGACAAATCTTACACATTCAACTCTATCGGATGCGATTTCTAAAGATCTAAAAAAGAAAGGTATGAAATTTGTGGGAACTACGATAATTTACTCGTATCTGCAGGCAATTGGAATTATAAACTCACATGATGAAACATGTTTTAAATACGTAAAAAAAGAAGATCGAAATTAACTGGAGTAGATCTTCTTTTTGATTAGAGATAAAAATGCCTGAGCGGCAGGTGAAAAAGTCTGGTATTTTTTTGTGACAATATATACATCAACTGAAAGTTCAGGAACAATCATGCGAAAGGTCAGATTTCTGCCAGCTGTATTGACAAGATTTTTTAGACATAATGCATATCCAATACCATGTTCAACCATAAAGGTTGCGTTATAGATCAAATTATATGTTCCTACGATATTTAATAAAGAATCAGCTGAGTTAAACCAGTCAACATTTTGATGACCTGCATATATTTGATCACCTAATAATATTGGTAAAGATTTAAGTTGGTCGATATTGATGTATTCTTGTTTAGCTAGCTCACAATCCGCAGGTATCAATAATCCATATATATCTTTTCGATATAAATTTAAATACTCATATTTATCCTGACGTACTGGGCCTAGTAAAAGTCCCATATCATCAATTCCTTTATCGATTCGTTCCATGATGGCATCTGCGTTGCCGCTGTATGTACGTAAAAGAATATTAGGATGTTGACTATGAAATTCTTTCATCCATTCGGCAAGCATATCCATGACGATCGTTTCACCACATCCTATTGAGATTTGCCCAGCGAGTTCTTTTTCTTCACCAGAAAGTGAAAGTTCTGTTGTTTTAATAAGATCTAATATTTCCTGAGCTCTTTTTTGAAGGAAGGTTCCTTCCTGGGTCAATGTAATTTTTCTTTTTCCACGAATAAATAACTGTTTACCTAGTTTTTCTTCTAATTCCATCATTTGTTTTGATAAAGTAGACTGACTGATATATAACGATTTTGCAGCCTGCGATATATTTTTTTGATGGCTTAGAACTAAGAAATATTCAAGAAGTCTAGTTTCAATCATAATAATCACCTGTTTATATTTTAACATTCCTAAAAAGCATAATAAAGCATGCAATATAACTATTTGCGATATAAATGTTTTCTGATTATAGTTAAGACAGGAAGTGATGATATGAAAATAGAGAATAAATCGTTTGATGAAGAACGCGCTTTTTATGGAGAAAGACAATTAATTATTGAACACTGTCAGTTTGATGGTCCACAGGATGGTGAAAGTGCTTTTAAAGAATGTGAAGATATACAAGTTTATTCAACCTATTTGAATTTGCGTTATCCATTTTGGCATGATCATGGTTTAAAGATCATAAGCAGTGATATGACAGAGAATTGTCGTGCTGCACTATGGTATTCTGATCATATTGAAATCAAAGATACCAAGATGCATGGAATCAAGGCATTGCGAGAGTGCGATGATATTTTGATCAAAAACTGCAGCATCGATTCTCCAGAATTTGGGTGGATGTCTCATAATGTGTATATACAAGATACTAAGGCTATCAGTGAGTATTTTTTAATGAGAGCTTCAAATATCAATCTTAAAAATACACAGTTTAAAGGTAAGTATTCTTTTCAATATGTAAAAAATGGTTTGATCGATCATTGTGAGCTGGATACAAAAGATGCATTTTGGCATTCCGAAGATATTTGGGTCAAAGACTGTGTATTAAAAGGAGAATATCTAGGATGGTATAGTAAAAATCTGGTTCTTGAAAACTGTACGATCATAGGAACACAGCCATTTTGTTATTGTGAAGGATTACGATTGATAAATTGTAAGATGATCGACACAGATTTGGCGTTCGAAAGATCTCAAGTCAATGCGACTATCACAACACCTGTTATCAGTATTAAAAATCCTTACCAAGGAAGGATCGTTGTCCCAGGCGTCAAGGAGCTGATCTTAGATGATCCTAACGCTAAAGGGGAAATAGTTTATGCCACAAATTAATATTCAAATCCATGATCATGATCTATTAGTAGAAATGATCGATAATTCATCTTCAAAGGCTTTGATCAAAAGACTTAAACAATCTGATATTGTGTTGGAGATGAAAGAGTTTGCGAACATGGAAAAGTTTGGGGTGTTAGATAAAAAATATCCTCAAAACGATGAGTGGGTTACGACTTTGTGCAGGGATGTGATCTTATCGGAAGGATATTTGCTGGTCATTTATTATGCACCAAATACTTGGAATTTTACAAAGATTGGAAAAGTGATCAATGTCAGTGATGGAGAGTTTAAAAGAATTTTAGGTAAAGGCAATGTACATGCCAGAATTCATTTGGTAAAGGAGTAAGACATGAAAAAAAGAAGGTTAGGAAACAGCAATTTAATGGTTTCTGAAATTTGTATGGGTTGTATGGGATTTGGAGATCCAACAAGAGGACAGCATACATGGACATTGGATGAAAAAAGTTCCAGAGAAATCATCATACAGGGGCTTGAAGCAGGCATTAATTTCTTTGATACTGCAATTGCCTATCAAAGTGGAACAAGTGAAAAATATTTAGGAAAAACAATTCGAGAAGTTTCTAATCGAGATGATGTTATCATCGCAACCAAGTTTTTGCCTAAAAACGATGAAGAAATTGAAAAAGGAATCAATGGTATTCAACATGTGGAAAATATGTTGAACAAAAGTTTGGAAAACTTAGGTATGGATCATGTCGATCTATACATTTATCATATGTGGGATCATCGAACCCCGTTGATTGAAATTCTAGAAGGGTTAAATAAACTTGTAAAACAAGGAAAAACAAGATATATAGGAATATCCAATTGCTTTGCGTGGCAGCTTGCTCAGGCTAATGATCTGGCTCGTGAGCGTAATTTAACGCCGTTTGTTTCCGTACAGAATCATTACAATTTGATTTTTAGAGAAGAAGAAAGAGAAATGAAAGCTTTTTGTGAACAGGAAAACATCGCAATGACACCATATAGTTCTTTGGCAGGCGGACGTTTATCGAAACATTTAAATGAGACATCAAAACGATTACAGGAAGATGATTACGCCAGACTAAAATATGATAGTACGAAAGAGGTAGATCAAAAGATCATCGAAAGAGTGGAAGAATTAGCCAGCGCTCATCATACATCCATGAGTGCGATTTCTTTAGCCTGGCTTTTGACCAAAACGACCTCACCAATCGTAGGGATGACAAAACCAAGTCATGTAAAAGGGGTTGTTGATGCCTCCAATCTAGTCTTGAACAAAGATGAAATACATTATTTAGAAGAGCTGTATGTCCCTCATAAATTGGTCGGTGTCATGGCACAAAATACGAAAGAATCATCCAATGAAGCTCATGTTTGGAGCGTACAAGAAAAACAATAAGGAGGAGGAAAAAATGAGTACAGTAAAAACAGATGCACAATTTATGGAAAGATTTGAAAACTTTGCGTTTAAAGAAGTTGTTGAAGAAGAAAGCGTTGCTTTGGAAACAAATACACGCTATTTAGCTATTCTTGCAAGCTTGGTAGGAAGCCAGGGATTGGATGCCTATAAGTTTATTTTAAACAAAGCCTTGGATGAAGGTATGGATCCAATCATGGTCAAAGAGATGGTCTATCAATCAATTGATTATGTTGGTATGTCAAGGATGTGGAGCTTTTTAGCAACAACCAATGAAATTTATCAGGAAAGAAAGATTTCTTTGGATGCTGGAGAAGCGACAACAACGATGTCTGATCGTCTTGAAAAAGGTGCCCAGGCACAAGTCGAGATCTTTGGAGAACATATGAAGGAAGCTTGGAAAACATCTGTGGTAAATCGCTGGTTAGCTGCAAATTGCTTTGGCGATTATTATACAAGAACAGGCTTAGATCTAGCGCAAAGAGAAATGATCACCTTCTGTTTCTTGATGGCTCAAGGAGGATGTGAGCCACAGTTGATTGCCCATTCAAAAGGGAATATGAATATGGGAAATGATGCAGAGTTTTTAAAGAAAGTGGTTCATCAATGTTTACCATATATTGGATATCCTAGAAGTTTGAATGCTTTAAATGCGATTGACAAAGCTAAAGAAGCATAAAAAAATCTATGAAGTATCATAGATCGTGAAAAATTGGTTTCATTTGATCAAAGGTGCAAAAAGCTTGAAATCCAAGTTCTTTTAATAAGATTTTGGATTCTTCGATTTGAGAACCTAAATGTTCAGGCTTATGAGAGTCAGAACCAATGGTTATGATTTCTCCACCTAACTGATGATAAAGTTTTAATATTTCAAGTGAAGGAGTCGTATCTTTTAAACCATATCGTTTAGATGAGGTGTTGATTTCGATTCCTTTTTTATCTTGGATGACAACTTTTAAGATTTTTTCGATGAAAGGTTTTATTTTTTCAAAAGGATAAATGCCGGCAAGATCATATCGATTAATCAGATCCATATGCCCCAATACACTGTAGTTTTTATAATTGGATACGAGCTTATGCATGGCTTCATAATAGCCTTCATTATATTCTTGCTGGGTCTTGTTTTTCTGGTATTCCTGATTCCAGAATTCAAGGTCATTGATTTCATGAATTGAAAGAATGATAAAGTCAAAGGAATATTTTTGGAATAAGGCTTCGTATTGAGGAATAGTGTGCATCTGCATTCCAAATTCCATACCTGTTTTGATGGTGATTTGAGCACCATATCGTTGTTTCATTTCTTCAATAGTTTTCATGTAGTTAGGATAATCACAATTGGTCAATGGTTCATTTTGACGATAGATGATCTTTTTTCCAGGTTCCTGATCAAATTTGATTCCATAGTCTACATGTTCTGTGAAGCAAATCTCATCCATATGCATAGAAATTGCATCTTGAATGACTTTTTCCATCGGATAAATGGAGTCATCGCTGAAGTCTGTATGAACATGATAATCGGCAAACATGGGGTCCCTCTTCTCTAGTGATATTATTTTATCATATTTAGGTAGAATAAATGAGAATTCATCTTGAAATCATAAGAGGAGCTTGTTATAATTGGTTAGCACTTACTTTAGGCTCAAAAGGAGTTTAAGGCGGAAGGAGGAAATAGTATGAAAAAAGGAATTCATCCAAATTACCATACTGTTAAATGTATCTGTTCATCTTGTGGTGCAGAATTCGAAACTGGTAGTACGATCAAAGGCGATGAAATGCGTGTAGATACTTGCAGCAATTGCCATCCATTCTTTACAGGTCGTCAGCGTTTCGCAGCTGCTCAGGGACGTATCGAGAAATTTAACAAGAAATATGGTTTAAACAAATAGGTTTAACGTATACAAAGAATAAGAAGTCTGGAGAAATCCAGACTTTTTTTGTCGTTTCATCAAAATCGAGTGTAATAGAAAATATGAAATGTTATCAATGTGGAAATGAAGATGAACGATATTTTGCCTATGATAAAGGTGTGTACTATTGTCGTAAATGTGTTGCCTTTGGAAGAATGGATGCATATGTAAGAAAGGAGAGCTGTCATTTATCTACACGAGTTATTGAAGTAAGCCCGCAGTTAAAATATGAACTGACGGATAAACAAAAGGCAATCTCACACAAGATCGTAGAATATCTGAAACAAAAGAAAGATGTATTTGTATATGCGGCAACTGGAGCCGGTAAGACCGAATCAGTTTTTGAATGTATTTGTTTTTACTTATCGCAAGGAAAGAAAGTGGGATTTGCGATTAGTCGAAGACAGGTAGTTCTAGAAATTGCCCAAAGATTACGTCAGGCATTTCCAACGTTACATATTGTAGAGGTAACACAAGGATATACAACGATTACAGACGGGGATATTATTGTTTGTACCATGCATCAACTATATCGCTATCCAGATGGCTTTGATCTTTTGATCATGGATGAAGTTGATGCGTTTCCTTATGTTGGAAATGATGTGCTGCAGACAATCACTAGAAGAGCCTGTAAAGGTCAAAGAGTTTTGTTGAGCGCTACGCCAGATGAAGAAAGTCTACAAAAGATCAAACAAAAAGAAATGGAGATGGTTACATTATTTGAAAGGCCTCATAAACATCCTCTGGTGATACCAAAAGTGTATGAGTGTAATTTATTTTTTCAGGTACTCATGATCATAGGTTGTTGTTACAGTTGGATAAGGCAGTCAAAACAAGTGTTGGTCTTTGTGCCTAGAAGACAAGATTGCATATGGTTAAATACGATCTTAAAACTCTTTTTTCGATCTTCTATGATACATTCGCAAACGAAAGAAAAAGATGAGATCTTAGATCAATTTCGACAAAAAGGATTAGACGTACTGGTTTGTACGACACTTTTAGAAAGAGGTATCACGGTACCAAGCGTGCAGGTAATTGTATGCCAGGCAGATCATGCGGTATTTACCAGTGCAAGCTTGATTCAAATATTTGGTAGAGTAGGAAGAAGTTTTGATGATCCGACAGGAAAGGGAGTGTGCTTATGTTTTCAAAAAAATCAAGCAATCAAAGAATGTGTCGATCAGCTTTGCCAGATGAATGCTTCTGCCTCGACTGTTTAAGACCCCTTGATGAAGAAACCACATTTACTCGTATGTTTTTAAATGATGATGTGTTGTGCAGCAGTTGTCGATCTAAGTGGTTAGAACATAAGAAAATATATAATATTAATGGTATAAACTATCATGTTTTATATGAATATGATGAAAATTTAGAAAGTTTCTTTTTTCGCTATAAGGAACAAAGAGATATTGTCTTAGCTCCATCCTTTTTACATCTTTATAAAGATCAATTTCAAAAAACAATGAAGAAATATATGGTGTGCGGAGTCTGCAGCTCGGATGAAAAATACTTCCAGAGAGGCTTTTTACCTTTGGAAGAAATTTTTAACAGCATAAATATAAAGATATATTTTCCTTTATATAAAGCACTTGACTTTAAACAAAGCAAGCATTCAAAAAAAGAAAGGGCACAGATAGAAAAAATCATTCAAAGAAAAAATATATATCCCATAGCCTTAAAAAATATCCTTTTGGTCGATGATGTTCTTACCACGGGAGCAACATTACATAGGTCTTGTGAATTGTTAAAACCATCTGCAGTTTTTGTGATTGCGGCACATTCTTTATGGATCAAAGAAAATAAGCCCTATGAACAGGTAGAAAAAAAGCATACATTTTGGTAAAATTAGGCCAAAGGGGGATTCTTATGAGTCAAAAGCATTCAAAGAGTCAAGATGAAATATCTCAATTATTAGATTCTTTTGAAGTAGAAGATACTTTGGAAGAAAAGATGGAGAATTTCACACAGGAGAAAGAAAGACAGTCACGTATCGAAAGAGCTAGAAAGAACTCTCAAGATTTTAATAGAAGAAATACCGAAGAAATGGATCTTACACAGATCATTGATCCAATCGATGATTCTGAATTTGAAGATGAAGAATATGAGGAAGATGGTTCACAAACAAAGACCATGATGTGGGATAAAGATCAAATTGATCAGGAAACCACAGATACCAATAAGACCGTAGTCATCAATGATGATGAGATCCAGTCTTTGTTGGAGGAAGATAAAGGCCCTAGATTAAAACGTGAAGTTCATCGAGGGAGTGCCAGAAAATCAAATCAGGATACAAAGAAAATTGCAATTATCGTTGCAGGAGTCATTGCGGTCATTTTAGCGGGAGTTGCTATTTTTGGTGTTATTAATTTGATTGGTGGTTTAGGAAGCGATGATCAGATTTCAGAAGAAGAACAAAAACAAAACTATGAAGAAATTCTGGCGTGGGCTAACGATTATGATTTCTTAACAGATGGTGAAAAAGCCGATATCATTGATTTTGAAACAATGTTTAATCGATTGAGCGATGAACAACAAAGTGAAATCAATAAAGTGTTGAAATCAAAAACAGGAAAAACATTTGATGAGCTGTTGGCACAGGCCAAATCAGACGCTAAGGATAAAGCGGACGCTTCTAATAACAATACTGAAATAGCTCAACAAAAAGCAAAGTTAAAAGAGCAGATCAGTAATTTAAAAGATGATCTGGCTGATGCGAAACAAGCTCTAGATGATGCCAATTCGAAGCTAAATACAGCTAAGAGTAATTTAAGTTCGATTCAATCTAAAGTTTCTTCGGCTAATTCAACTTTACAGAATGCACAATCTCGAAAAGCATCAGCAGATCAGGCTTTGGAAGATTTAGAGGCTGAAAAAAAAGCAATAGAAGGCAAAGATAATTCTGAATTAACAAATGAAGATTATCAAAAACTTCAAGAACTTTATAACAAACGCCCAGGTTTATTAGAAGAACAAAGCGCAGCACAGTCTGCAGTAGAAAGCGCACAGGCAACATATAATGATCTAGTTTCTCAGCAAACGCAGGCAAGTAGTGAAGTAGACAGTGCACAAAGTGCGGTGAATGATGCACAAAGTAAATATGATTCTATTAATTCACAGTTGCAGCAGCTTCAAAAAGAATTAGATAATTTAGATGATTAATAAAATCTTTCTGGATAACCGGAAAGATTTTTTTCTTATTTGGACGACTCTATGTTATTATCTAAAGACAGATATAAGAGAGGGAAGAACATGGATAGAAAGAAAATTAAAAAACAAGCTAAAATGCTGATGAAAAAGCATTTTGGATTTTTGGTAGCTATATGTCTCGTTTCAGCAATGATAACTTCAGAATTTGGTGGTACGCTTAGCTGGATCTTTTCGCAAAATAATGAAGCAATTAATGAAGAAATGACAGCTTTACCATCAGATTTGAGTACTTCAAAAGTATTACAAGACATTTTCGATGACAATTTAGATGCGGGTGAAAAAATGGCAGATGAAATAAAACAAAAAGAAATATCATCTGTTAAAAATCCTGCATTTGGAAGATCAAGAGGCGTGTTTGCAGCTTTGATCAACTCTATAACGTCAGGGTCTATTTTTTTGTCTATGGTGGCTGCAGTCAATTCAATGGTCGGTTCAGAAAGCTTGGCTGTTTTACTATTGATTCTATTAGGCTTGTTTGTTTTTTTAATGTTTTGGTTTTATGTTCAAAATACATATGCTGTCGTGCTAAGAAGAATGTTTTTGGAATCTAGAACATATCAAAAAATACCATTTGAACGTTTTATGTTTTTAAGCAGGGTAAAACGGTGGACAAGAGCAAGTTTTATTATGTTTGTTCGATATGCATTATATACCTTATGGTCGTTGACAATCGTAGGTGCTTTTGTCAAACATTATTCCTACTTGATGGTACCGTTTATTGTGGCTGAGAATCCAGATATAAAAGCTTTAGAGGCAATCACGTTATCAAGAAAAATGATGAATGGCCATAAATGGGAGTGCTTTAAAATAGATGTTTCAATGTTGGGTTGGACCATTCTTTCTTCTTGTACGCTTGGATTGTCGGCAGCATTCTTTAGCAATCCGTATAAAATGATGATATTTTGTGAAGTATATGTTCATTTAAGAGAAAAAGCTAAAGCAGAAAATCTAGTTTATTCTGAATGTTTAAACGATATGTATTTATATGCTAAAGCTAGTGAAGAAACTTTAAAAGAAGCATATCCAGAAATTAAAAATAAGGATCTGAATGTTAAACCGTTACCGGGAATTAGAGGATTTTTCGCAAATTATTTTGGAATTCTTTTTAAAGAAGGAAAAGCAGAACGAGAATATCAAAAAGAAAGTCACAAAGCTTTGGAATATGCATCAATCAAGGAAGAGGCAGAAGGGAATCAATATCCTACACGCTTATTTACTATTCCTGAAGAAAATAAACGAGTTATTCTTTCTCGACTGGATCCAGCTAGAGATTATACAATTTGGTCGTTGATTTTGATGTTTTTTATTTTTTCCTGCATCGGATGGTTATGGGAAGTTAGTTTACATTTGATAACAGATGGAGTGTTTGTTAATCGTGGAGCTATGCATGGCCCTTGGCTTCCAATATATGGTTCTGGAGGAATTCTTATTTTAACTTTGTTGAAGAAGTTTCGAGATAAACCATACCTTTGTTTTATTTTGATTTTTGTGTTATGTGGTTTTTTGGAATACACTACTTCTTATGTCATGGAAATGAATACCGGGTTGAAATGGTGGGATTATAGTGGATATTTCTTGAATCTAGATGGAAGAATATGTGCTGAGGGGCTTTGTGTATTTGGTATAGGCGGTATGGCTTTTATTTATGTTTTGGCTCCAGTGTTTGATAATATGATTGCCAAGATAAAACCTATGATGTTACGAGTCATGTGTGTCTTCTTGCTTATGTTGTTTGGTATAGATATGGTGTACTCACATTATGTACCAAATGTAGGAGAAGGAATAACTGATTATGGAGAGGACTAGGTTTAAGATTTTCTTTGGATTGTTATTTTAATGACTGCTATTTTTTGTTAGAATAGTATAGGGTATAAGAAAGCCAGGTGAAAAAATGCGTAACGCTATCATACTAGCGGCGGGCAAAGGAACTCGTATGAAATCAGATGCCAGTAAGGTGATGCATACGATCATTGACCGTCCGATGTTAGGGTATATTATTGATGCATTGAAAGCAGTGCATGTTGACCGTATCGTTGTTGTGGTTGGATATCAGGCACAGACGATCAAGGATGCATATCCAGATGTAGAATTTGCAATGCAGGAAACTCAATTAGGAACAGGACATGCAGTCATGCAATGCCAATGTTTGAAAGATGCTAAAGGAGATACATTGATCATTAATGGAGATGGTCCATGTATCCAACCGGAAACTTTAGAAAGGCTGTTTAAAGAAAATGAAGATGCAGCTGGAACATTATTAACAGCCGTACTTGAAGACGGAGCTCATTATGGACGTATCGTTCGTAATGAAAATAATGATGTTATCTCTATTGTAGAGGCAAAAGATTGTACAGTAGAACAAAAGAATATTCGTGAAATCAATGCAGGTATGTATTGCTTCAAGAATGATGTATTGTTTGAAAACATCAATGAATTAAAAACAAATAATGCTCAGCACGAGTATTATTTGACAGATATAGTCTCCATTCTTTCCTCAAAAGGAATGAAGATCAAAGGACTTCCAATTGAAGATCGAGATGAAGTAATGGGAATCAATGACTGTCTGGAATTAAATAAAGCATATATATGGATGAGAAATAAGATCAACCGTTGCTGGATGGCCAATGGTGTTCAGATTGTTGATCCAGAGCGCACAGTGATTGGTAAAGATGTAAAGATTGGACATGATGTAATCATTCATCCAAATGTAGAAATTTTAGGTAAAACGGTAATTGGAGATCATGTTGAAATTTTAGGTGGTTCTTATTTAAATAATGCTGTTATCAAAGATCATGTAACGATTGATTCCAGCAAGATCCAAGATTCAAGCGTGGATGAATATACCACAATTGGACC
>UMAP01018518.1_pt1 | contig 14952 bp, 20 predicted proteins | sample 1963731 | NCBI WGS metagenome assembly UMAP01 (sample SAMEA4835918, study PRJEB28245) | human gut metagenome | biome: gut microbiome; material: fecal sample | place: Denmark | collected 2008 | reverse complement strand
TATGACCCCCGCCGTTACTTTTACCGTTTCCGAAGCTGATTATCAGCAAGAACGCCTGATAGAGTATAACGGAAAAACATACAAAGTTCTGCGTTCATACCCTACGCCGAATCGCAAAGTCGAACTTGTCTGTCAGGGGGTTGAACCGAATGACGATTGAAGCATTCGTCAACATTCTGAAGAAAATTGACCCGGATATTTCGCGGTATCAACGTATTCGGAAAAAGAGCGATGACGCCTATTCCGTTTGGAGCGACTACGGCACACGAACGCTGTACGCAAATGGAGTTCCTGCCGGAAGCGTAAAAAAAGTTCAGGTCGATTATTTCACCTTCAAAGAAGATGACCCTGTTGCTTCACGTTACTTTCACGCACTTTCCCTGAATGATGAAATTGCAGTTGAGCATACAACAGACTTTGAAACAGATACGCGATATATTCATCACATTTTTGATTGCGAAGTGGTGACTGACGATGGCGTTATTTAATGGCGAAGGATTTAACGAACTGCTTTCCGATCTAAAAACAAACGGGGATATGCTCGATGTAGCTGCGCCCGAAATTCTTGAAGCAGGCGCGGCAGTTGTCGCTGATGCGTGGCGCGATGCGATTAAAGCGCATGACTTGATTGATTCAGGCGACATGCTCGAAAGCGTCGGTCATTCTGAAATCGTGAACACTGAAACTGAAAAAAAGGTTGCCATTTATCCGCAAGGACGCGATCACAAAGGCGTTCGCAATGCGGAAAAGGCTTTTGTCAATCATTACGGAGCGTCACACCGAAAAGCAACGCATTTCGTTGATGATGCTGAAAAACAATCAGAAGAACCAGCCGTCGAAGCTATGGCTGCGGCATGGTATCAGAAACTTGAATCGGAGGGTTAAACAGTGGCAAATATTGGCTTGCGATACGCCGTATTTTCCCGTGTGCAGTCGCACACCGAAGGAAACGCCATTACCTATGGCACAGGGCGCGAAGTTGGTATGATGATTAGCGCAAACGTCGCTATTACGCGCAACAGCAGCAAACTTTACGCAAACGATGTCGTTGCCGAAGAAGACAACTCCATCAGCGAAGCGCAGATTACGATTAACACCGACGATCTGACGCTTGACAATGAACAGTATATGCTTGGAACGCTGAAGACGGGCGAAGGCGATTCCGCGCACTACGAAGATACAGACGACGCTTCCCCACTCGGCGGTTTCGGTTATGTGCGCGTCAGGTCGAAGACGAATCAGGAAACGGGCGTAACCACAAAGAGTTATATTGCGACGTGGTGGTACAAGGTGCGCGCCCGAATTGAAGCCGAAAGTGCGCAGACGAAGGGGCAGAATCTCGAATGGGGTACGCCGACGATGATTCTGCGCGCTATGGGCGCGTATATCGACAACAGCGACAAACTGAAGTTCCGTGACCGCAAGAATTTTTCAAGCTATGCAGACGCTAAAAAGTTCATCGACGATTACGCAAACATCACGGCTGTCGGCGAGCAATAAGGCGGGTGAACAGAAATGATGACAGATGGAGCAAAAATCACATTGCTTGATGACAAGGAACTCGACCTTGTTTTGAATACCGAAGCAATGGCTGAACTTTGCGATGAGTTCGGCGATCTTGAAAAAATCGGAGATATGCTGAACAATGCCAGCTATTCTGAAAAAATTCGCCTTGTTCCCCGGCTGATTTCTATTCTTGCAACGCAAGGAGAAGCAATCAAAGGGAACGATACGAACATTTCCCCCGACTACATCCTGCGCCAAACATTACCGAAGGATATTCCGGCAATGACAGGCGCGTTTCTTCGCGCTATCGAAATCGGCATGAATATCAAATACACGATGGAAGATAACGAAACTGATGAAGTGCTTGCTGAAATCGAAAAAAACGTGCAGGGCGCAGCGGGGACTTGACCCCGCTGCGCGTTGTACATTGCGGGCTTACTGCTGGACTTGATTTTCATACCATCATGAAATCAAACCCCGGCGCAGTTCTTACGCTTTATCTATATCGGCGCGATTACGACGACCAGCAACACGGTATAACGCGAGAAAAGGGGGCTGCTTTCTATGCCGATGCGTGACATTCGGACAAATATTGTCCTTGAAGGTGAACAGCAGTATAAAAGTCAGCTCAACGACGCAATGAATGCCGTCAAGCTGCTGGGGCTGCAAGTCAAAGAAAATACCACGGTCTACAAGTTGAACAGCGATTCAGCAAACGGGAACCGCGAACGAATGGCGCTGCTGTCAAAAGAAATGGAACAACAGCAAAAAATCATTGACTTATATACCGAAAAAATTGAAAGGAACCGTCAAGCGGGAGAAGGAAACAGCAAGGAAACGCAGCGGCTTGAAGAAAATTTGATAAAAGCCCGCACTGCCCTTGCTGCAATGAACAATGAATACCAGCAAGCAAACGACAACATTCCGTCGCTAAAGGATAAAATCAAAGAGCTTACCGGGCATATTGGCGAAGGACTTGTAAAAGCTGCTGAAGTTGCTGGAAAAGCCGTTGTTGCTTCTTTTTCCGCTATTAGTTCAGCCTGCGTCGCTGCTGGTAAAGCGATATATGATTTAACCGGGCAAGCCGGAACGTATGCTGATACTATCCTGACTATGTCGGATGTCACAGGCATTGCGACGCAAGACCTGATGAAATGGGAATACGCTTCGCAGTTTATCGACACATCAGTTGATACGATAACGGGCAGCTTGACAAAACTTGAAAAGAACATGGCCAGTTCTTCGGCAGATACGGCAGCAGCCTTTGAAACGCTGGGTGTGAAGATAACCGATTCAACCGGGCAAATGCGCGACGACGAACAAGTTTTCTGGGAAATTATCGACGCATTAGGCAAGGTTGAGAACAGCACAGAGCGCGATCAACTTGCAATGACGCTGCTTGGCAAGTCTGCCAAAGACCTAAACCCACTTATCAACGCCGGAAGTCAGGCGTTCAAAGACTTGGGCGAAGAAGCCGCTGCAACAGGCTTGATTATGTCTGATGACAGCTTAAAAGCATTCGGGGCATACGACGACGCAGTAAATGTCATGAAATCGACCCTGACAGCGGCAGGACGTTCGGTTGCTGAAGTATTCTTGCCAGCCACAAAGGGCGTCATTGAGGGTGTCACAGAGGTTGTGCAGGCATTTATCGACATGGTTCAGGGTGCGGATGGCGCTTCTGAAAAATTCCAGAAGACGATAAATAATCTGATTGACAAGGTAACAGGCATGTTCAATGACTGGTTGCCGAAAATTCTTGAAACAGGTATCAACATTCTAATTTCGCTGACTGATGGCATTATCAAAGCGATTCCGAAGCTATCCGCAGCGCTTCCGAAAGTTTTGAACACGCTGCTGACGTTTATCATTGAAAATCTGCCGAAAATCATTGATGCGGGCATTTCTCTTTTGTCCGCCCTGTGCGAAGGTATTATTTCAGCAATTCCGTCCCTTGTTGCGAATCTGCCTGCGATTATAACCGCAATCGTTCAAGGACTTGCAAGAGGCGTTGCGGCAATGGCGAATGTCGGCGTTGAGCTTGTAAAAGGACTTTGGGAAGGCCTGAAAGGTGCTGTCGGGTGGCTCAAAGACAAAATTGTCGGGTGGGTTGGCGACGTGCTTGATTTCATTAAAGGCTTGTTCGGCATTCATTCCCCTTCGACCGTCATGCGCGATCAAGTCGGCAAAATGCTTGCCGAAGGTGTTGCTGTCGGTCTTGAAAACGAAAAAGGAACGGTACAGCGCGCCTTTAATGACATGTTGCCGGATACGGATGTAAACTTTAGCATCAAAGGCGTTACCAGCGCGGCGCGCACGGCGCTTTCCGCCCCGGCTTCTGTTCCTTATTATTCAGGCACAGCAATCAGTTATGACTTGTCTGATTCCGCGCTTCAAAAGTTATCCAATAATCTTGTTGGAGCGCTTCAACGCGCGGGCGTTGGAGAAGCTGTCATTCAGTTGAACGGGCGCGAGTTTGGGCGCACAATGCGGCGCGGCTTGGAAGTGGGGTTTGTATGATTCAGTACGAAAACAGCGCAGGTGAAACGATCAGGCTTGACCGTGCTGGATTTTATGCAGACGAAGGAACGCTTCGCAATTTTGAATGGAGCTATAATTATTCTGCTTATCCTGATGGTACGGGAGGAAGCGTTTCGCAGTTTTCAAGAAACGACAAAACGAAAAACTTTAACGTTTCCGCACACGCCTATTCACGCACCGAAATTGACGCCCTTCTGAATCGACTGCACAATGTTACAGAATATGATGTTCGCAGCAGAATGCCGGGCAAGCTGTGGCTAAATCAGCAATACCTTTCGTGTTATCTGATAGGTAGCGAAATCACAGAAAAGTCACGGCACATGCTGTTTGTTACAAAAAAAATGACGGTTCTTCCTGTCGTCCCGTACTGGTGCATTGAAGAAACAAAAAACTTTATCGCTGGTGGCGCGTCTGTTTCGTCAGCGAACGGGAAGCGTTACAATGGGCGCTATCCGTATAAGTATGGCACAGGATATGCGCAGACAACGCTTGACAACACGGTTGGTTCGTGGGAAACGCCGATGATACTGACAATATACGGCCCTGCAGTCAATCCGTCATTATCAATCGGCGGGCATAGTTACACGCTGAACACAACTATTGCCGCGCGAGAACGCGCCGTTATCGACCAACTGCACAAGAAAATTTACAAAATAGGCACAACAGGCGGTAAAAGCAACCTGTTCAATACGCGCGACAAGAAGAACGACATTTTTCAATATGCGCCCATTGGCATGGTTCCTGTTTTGTACAATGGTGATTATTCGTTTGATATTACGTTGATTCATCAGCGGAGTGAACCTTTATGGAACGATTGATTCACGCAGATTCAAGCCGCATAGAAGTCGGTATGATAACCGACTTCATTTCTTTCGATGCACAGATTCACAATAATTGCGAAATCGCAGATAACACGTTTTCACTTGAAATGTCCATCAGCGCATGGAAAGCGGAACAGATTATGCGCGGCGATTATATCTATATTGACGGAAGCGAGTTCGGCGGCCTTGTTGGAAGCGTAAACAAGAACACAGGAGCAGACACGGTCACGATCAAGGGTATACTGTGGCGCGCGCTGCTTGCTATGCGGATAATATCGCCGCCTTCTGGACAGGCGTACAGAGTGTTTACAAACACGGAACTGAATAGTATCGTCGCCGATATTGTCGAAAACGACTATGTGAACCTTTTCCATGTTTCCGAAGAAAACACGGGCGTTTCAATATCGTATCAATTTCGCTATCAGACGAAACTTTCGGGGTTGTCTAAAGCACTGCTTCAAGCTGGGTATACATTATCTTGCGTGTACAATGCAGCAGAGCAGCGCGTTATTACCAGCGCCCGCCGTTGCGCGGACTATTCCGAATATGCAGATATTTCGCCCGACTTGGGGATTGGAATGTCAATCACGGCAGGGCGCGTTGATGACTATAACCATTGCATTGCGCTTGGTACAGGCGAACTTGCTGAACGCATGGTACGCGAAATCTGGATGCTTGACGGAAAGATTTATAAAACGCGCCCTGCTGCGCTTACTGAATCTGCGTTGCGGTCAATGACATTCGATTACCCAAACGCAGAAAGCGAAGACGAGCTGCTTTCCTCGGCAGGCGATGCGCTTCTTCAATATGCTGCTATGTCTTCAGCAGAAATAGATCTGTCACAGCTTCAGCTTGACTTGCAACTCGATGACAAAATACTGACCGTTGACCGCGATCTTGGCATATCGGCAATAAAGAGCGTATCACAGCGCGTCATAACAATCAACCAGAACGGCACAACAATCAGAACGGAGGTTGAATAATGGCACAGAAAGCAATAACGGTCTTTACCCCGGACGGCGAAGCTCCTCACATCTACGCAGAAGACGATGCGCAGGTTCACAGGGCAATCTTTGGAGGAAGCGGCATCACGGATGCAGACGAACGGCTTGCCGCAACCATTGTTGACAACAACACAATTCGCCTTGCTTCCGGCTTATACTGCAATCAAGGCTACTTGCACGTCGTCCCTGCTGGTGAAACACTTGCTTTGACCATTGGAAGCGGAACGGCAGGTGTATTCAGGCGCGATCTGATTGCGTCGGAGTTTATACGCGGTGGCGGGAGCGTTGCTGACACCTTGCAATTCAAGGTTATTGCGGGCGAAGAAGCGTCAAGCCTTGCCGAAGCACAACGCCCTTCGCTGACACAAGACAGCATTGCAGCAGGCGGTTCTACTCGGCAAGAAGCGCTGTATGAAGTGATTATTAGCGGAACGACAATCACGGCGGTCAACAGGGTTGCTGATTATGTTGGTTCCTTCTATGCTTAACGCGGAAAGGCTGCACAATGGCAACGACTTCTTACAATGGCAGTTGGGGAGATTCGTATTCACTTAATACGACGCGGACTTGCTATCTTTCGGGCGGTGGCGGCGCTTCTGGAATCATCAACAGCGTAACAGTTGACTTGATCTTTTCGACGAATGCGTATTCGCCGCATTACTATCTAACGATTACGCTATTGACAAACAGCGGAAACATTGAAATTGAAGATGAAGTAAAGATGACCTCGGATGACTATTCATTTGCTTCGCGTAGTTTCACATTCAGCAATGTTTCACTTAGTCAGGCGAACAGCATAACAGGAATTTCTATCAAATGCACAGGAGCTTCTTCTTCGTCTGGTAGCGCTTCAAAGGTTTTTGTAAAATCCTCGGTGTCCGTGGTTGTTGACTATACCATTCCGTCGAAACTTGCTACACCAACTATCAGCACAGGAACGACAATGACAACCGATTCAACGGTTGCTATATCTTGGGCTGCGTCTTGGAATACAACGGCAAACACGCTGACGGCGTATGAACTTCAGTACGCAGACAGCAGCAACGGTTCATCTTTCAGCGCGTGGACTACATACTACACATACGGCACAGGTACACGCAGCGTTTCGGCCTCCTTGCCAGCGGCTAAAGGTTGGCGCAAATTCCGCGTCCGTGCGCTTGGCAGCGCCGGACGCGACTACTATTCCGATTGGAGCGAATCAAGTGCAGTTTGTCGAGTTGCTATGCCGACAACGCCGGGCAGCTTTGCCGTTTCGCCGACGATATGGGACAGCGGAAACGTCGCGCTTTCGTGGTCTGCTTCGGCTGTAACAGGCGCGTCAATCAGCAGGTACTATGTCGAATACCGATTGAAAAAGTACGGAAGCAGCTTCGGAAGCTGGACTGCACTGACAAATACGACTGCGCTAAAGTATTCATATAATCCGGGACTGTCAAAAGGCGATGTCATAGCTTTCCGCGTTCGCTCACTTTCTTCAGATGGCATCCATTCGGCATATACGTCTGAAGCTACTGTATCGCGTCAAACAGATGTTCCGATCAATCTGACGCCCGCTGCTGGATGGTATACGTTGCTTGATCTTTGCGCGTGGGAATTGCCGACCACAATCAATCTTGCAGGAACGATTTGTCAGTACGCCTATACGATAAATAGCGGCGTAACTTGGTCTGCATGGAACAACGCCAGCGGAAACAGCTTTAATGCTGCGGCGCTGTTTGATTCCGTGTCTTCCGGGAACTATTTCTGCTATAAGGTGCGTGCCGTTCAAACGAACGGCGACATTACCGATGCAGCTATATCAGGTATTCTTTATAAAAATACTGCGCCCGCTGCACCTGTCATACTTTCCCCTGTGCCTTCATCCCCGATTTCACCGGGCGCATTCTGGGCAATTCTGCGCATCACAAGGGATATAAACGGGCATAGCATGACAGTTACATACAGCAAGGATTCAGGCGAGTTTGCAATCATTGCAAACGATATAACAGATAGCTGCATTGTCGCTGTCAAGCTAACAGCAGGCGGCGCGTATCGCTTCAGGGTAACGGATGAATACGGCGCATATTCCGAAGTTGCGCGAACAATTACTGTAACCGCTGAAACGTACACAGATAGCCCTGTAACAGCCGGAACGACCCGCATAAAGGCTGCGCACATCAATGAGATACGCAGCAGGGTCGAGCAGCTTTGCGCGTTCTACGGTCTATCTGCGCCGTCGTGGAACGAATCTATCATTGCAGGCACAACTTCTATAAAGCACTATCCTGCACACGTTGCGGAAATCCGAAGCACATTGACCGCAATATATCAGAAAATTAACGGACTTGGAGCAGGCGTTATCATTCCCGCGCCTGCGTGGAGTACAACGCTTGACGACACAAAGCCGAAAGCCGCTGCAATCGAAGAATTACGCGCTGCGGCAAAGGCGATTTGAAAGGAGGTGGAAAAATGGCATTACCGCGTGAAGTGCATACCAGAATTTTAGGATCTTGCTTCGATACACCGATTTTATTGCTTGGCAAAGTCGGCGAAAATCTTGCAACGAAGGTCGTCTTTGATGCTTCAGAATGGTACGACGGCAGCGGAATATTTCAACTTCTTGTCAAACGTGCCGATGAAGAAATGCTTACGGCAACTATCGAGCAAAACGAAGGCGTTATTTCTTGGCTTATTCCTGCCGCCGAAATCGGGGCTGCTGGATATGGCGAAATCGAGCTAAATTATATTGTCGGTGAAGCAAGAATGAAATCCGCCCGTGTTGATACGCGGGTTTTCAGTTCAATCGAAATCGACAGCTTGCCGCCGAACGGCCTGACTTGGTCACAACTGGTACTTGCGGCGATTCAGGACGCCCGCGACGCCGCCGAAGAAGCGCAGGGCGCAGAAGGCGAAATTGCCGACCTGATTGCCGACGCCGTCGCCGAAGCGACCGCACAGGCTGAAGCATCTGCACAGGCGGCAGCGGAAAGCAAACAAGCGTCAGAAGAAAGCGCCGACGATTCGGCAGCAAGCGCAACCCTTGCCGAAAGCTACGCGAAGGGCGGCACTTCGACCCGCACGGGCGAAGATACCGATAACGCGAAGTATTACAAGGAACAGGCTGCTCAAAGCGCCACAACCGCAAGCGACAAGGCAACTGAAGCGAATCAGGCCAAAGACGCAGCAGTTGAAGCGAAAAACAAGTCAATCGCTGCGCGCGACGAAATCTTTGATATTCTCTATAACGCGACGATCCTGAACACGACCGAAACCGTCACGTTTAACAGCGACAACCTTGTTGACACGATTGTTCATACTGACAACGCTTCGGGCAGCGTCGTCAGGACTGACGTATTCACCTATAACGGCAATATTGTCACAGAAGTCAGGACGGCAGCGGACGGCAGAACGCAAACGAACGTTTACGACCTTGACACGCTGACACAGCAATTCAACGTATAAAGGGGACTTTATGATGGACTACATCAAGCACAGTTCAATCAATCAGACGTCAAGCGGCTTGCCCGTCTATGAATTCATCATTGACAGCGCCGCAGACGTCGAAACGCTGCCGACGATGGAAGACAAGAAAGAATTCATCGAATGCGTCGCGGCTGGATCTATCGCAACCGTCAAAGATATGTCAGCGCTTTATTTCCTGTCGGCTGACGGCTGGATTGAAGTTTAACAAGAAAGGATGAATTGAAAATGGCTGAACGTGACCTGTTCCTTGCGGCCCTGATTAAAAAGGGCCTTGACGGCCTGAACAAGAAGGTTGATACCCTTGCCGCTGTCGCGGGTGAAGAAGCTTCTTGGGCGTCGATCAAAAAGGTTGTCGCTGCGGGCATGGCCCCGAACGCGTACCCTATCGGAACGCAGTTTTCCGTATCTCATACAAAATACGGCAATCTGCTTTTCGACGTCGTCGCCCATAATCACCATAAAAACCCGAACAACGCCGCCGCGCCGACAATGACGCTGCTGCTGCACAACATTATTTATTCAAGACCCTTTGACGGCGCTGAAGCGGTTTACTGCGTGACTGAAGAAAACTATCCTGAAGGATTGCCCGCCGGAACGTATCATTTCCTGCCGCCTTCTGATTATCTGACGAACGCAGAACTTGAAGGTTGGACGGGTATTCAATTCACGACGACGCAGGTTGTTCCTGCCGGCGGGCAGATTGTTATTGTCGGATGGGAAAGCGGCAACATTTCCGCAAAGAAAATCAGCACGTTCGAAAGCAACGCGGCAATGACAGCGATTGAAAGCGGGCTGACGCTTTCTGACGGCAAGGGCGGCACTTCCATTGGAACCATTCATAAATACAATGAAGACGCCGACGGATACATGAACGTTCTTCAGCGGCTGCGTTACGGTAACAGCAACTGGAACGAAAGCAATATTCGGCAATGGCTGAATTCTGACGCTGCTTCGGGTTGGTGGACGCCGACGCACAGTCTTGATAGACTGTCTTCAACATATGCAAACCTTGAAGGGTTCCTGAACGGCATTAACCCTGAATTCGCTGCCGTTCTTGGTGAAGTTGATGTTGCTACCCAAAAGAACAATGCCTTTGAAAATGACAACCAGCGCGGCGACATTGTCTATACAACCCGCGACAAAGTCTTCTTGCTGTCGAACAACGAAGTCGGCTATAACGTCGAAGGTATCGCGCAGGGCAGCGTTGTTGACTTCTATGACGGCGCTGCGAATGCAGACCGTATCAAGTATGATTATGCTTCGACCGCTACGGCCCGTAGCTGGTGGTTGCGTTCGCCGGTCCCCGGCGTCGCGGGCAATGCGCGTATCGTGGGCGCGACGGGCGCGCGGAGCAACAGTTACGCCTACTTTGGTTACGGCGCGGCGGCGGCTTGCGTAATCTACTAATCCCCGTTCAATCTGCCGCCGTCAAGGCGGCAGATACCCCTTTTTGAAGGTGTGAAGATATGTCAGTTATCAAGGCAAAGCGTTCGGAAGGAAAACTTCAGGTTCTAATTCAGGCGAATAACCTTTGTGTTTATACTGTTCAGATTTGCAAGAATGAAAAGTATTTTCCGAAGCGCGACCGCTGGATTATGACACAACATATTGTACATGAAGCGCTTGACGTATTGTGCTGCATCAAGCGCGCGAACGCTGTTAATGTGGCTACATGGGAGGATTACAAATACCGAAGGGCGCAGCAGGTAGAAGCCTATTCACATGCAGAAGCGCTGCTGACCTTACTTGACGTTGCGTATATCACGCTTTGCATCGAATCGCAACGCATAGAGTTCTGGACAGGTCAAATTATCAGTGTTGAAAATCTGCTGAAGAAATGGCGCGAAAGCGACAGAAAGCGCTATAAGTCTATCTTGCGCCCCGATCAGAGCTGTTCAACGTCTTCGGACGATGGATAAAGGGCGAATCGTTATAGCTACGGCCCGTAACTGGTGGTTGCGTTCGCCGAACCCCGGCAACGCGAACAATGCGCGTAACGTAGACACTACGGGCGCGCGGAACAACAATAACGCCTACAATGGTAACGGCGCGGCGGCGGATTGTGAGATAATGCCCGCTTAAAGTAGGCCATGCGGCTGAAATCTGTGCTACTCACACAAGGAACGATTCACCCGCCCCGAAAGGGGGAACACAAAGCGGCGACGCCGCCAGAGTTTGCGCTGGTGCGGCTATAAGCGCCGTTCTTTTTATGCAAAATAAAACAGTAAAAGATGCTACTTCCTTCCGCGAACTATATAAAGGCTTAAAAAAATCATGCTGCAATGTTCGATGGAAGGATAGCGTCATAGGTTACGAAGCGAACAGTCTGAAGAACACTTATCTTCTGCGTCGAAGTCTTTTGAATGGAACGTATAAAATAAGCGACTATCAGAAATTTCGCGTATATGAACCTAAAGAACGTGAAATTGTGGCAACAAGGATAAAAGACCGCCAATTTCAGCGAAGTCTTTGCGATAATGTGCTTTATCCTCAAATCACACGTTCGTTTATTCGTGACAACTGTGCTTGCCAGCGCGGGAAAGGTGTTGATGATGCACTTAATCGCATGAATGTTCATCTTCGGCGTTACTTTCTTAAAAATGGTTCTGACGGCTGGGTGCTGAAATGCGATATACGCCACTACTTCGCGGAAACGCCGCACACAGTAGCGAAAGCTGCAATCAGAAAGCGGCTAACCGATCAGGATGCGGCAGCATACACAGACATGATTATTGATAGCTTCGGCGGCGAAGTCGGCATAGGTTTAGGCAGTCAAGTATCACAAATAACTGAACTTGCGGTGCTTGATGACCTCGACCATTTCATAAAAGAACGCTTGCGAATCAAGCACTATATTCGCTATATGGATGACTTTGTTTTGATTCACAACGACAAGGACGTTCTTCAAACAGCCTTGAAAGAAATCAAATTACGACTTGCCGCAATCGGTCTGACGCTTAATCAGAAGACGCAGGTTTTCCCCTTGAAGCAGGGGCTTTTGTGGCTGAAATGGCGGTTCTTGCTGACCGATACAGGAAAGGTTATCAGGCTTATTTGCAAACAATCTGTTGTTAGAGAAAGACGCAAATTGCGAAGGATGGCACGACTTGCAAAGGCAGGTAAAATTCCTATTAAGTCGCTAACGGAATCCTTTTCCACATGGAAGGCAAATGCACAACGTGGCAACTGCCGAAAAATCATTTTGAATATGGAATCCCTATATAATCAACTAATTTCGGAGGTCAGACAAAATGAAAGTCAAAAATGAAGAAAGAATTGCCCGAATCGAAGCTATCTGCGAAAAAATCAGAAACGCTGAAATTGACGTACAGGAATCTGTACTTCGTGACGCCATTGCCGCCGAAGACGAAGAACTTGCTGCGTCGATTACGCGCACGATCAGAAACAAGCTGCTTGAACGAAGCGACGGTATGCTTGCTTTCGACCGCTGCGGGATTGAGCTTCCCGACACGGTTACAGCGTCGTCGATGCTTCAAACCTTCAAAGCGTTGATTGACGGACTGAAGACTTTGCTGAATGGCGAATGGGCAGAATACCGTCAAGCACTGCGCGATCTGCCAGCGCAGCCGGGTTTCCCCTTCAATGTCGTTTGGCCGGAAATGCCAGAAAATACGGTGAAGAATGACAATGAATGATTCATATAAAATCCATGTAGCATCGACAAAAAGAACGTGCGAAATCACGTTCTTTTTTGATGATGGTGCAACTTACACCTTGCCAACAAGGTATTACCCCGGCATCGAAGATGATATTCGACGCAACTATTATGCTTGGCGCGCTCATGCTGTCGCTTACTGTGCCGAACGTGCCAAACTCGACAATATCTTAGATGTATTGACTGTTAATTGCTTGGAGGACGAAAGCAATGCGGAAAATTGATCTTGCCGCACAAATTGCGCGCAGCTTCGTCGGCTGTCCTTACGTTTTTGCGTCTACCGGGCAGGAATGCACGGTAACACTTCGGAAGAATCGCGCAGCGGCGCGCCCGGCTTATGCCGATGCAATTTATAAATACTGCCCCGTGCTTTCCGGGAAGCAGGAAAACTGTTCGTCATGCAAGTACAACGGAAAACGGGCGTTTGATTGTCGAGGACTGACGTACATTGCTTGCAAAGAAGCCGGACTAAAAATCAGTTCCATCGGTGCATCTTCGCAATACAGGGCTGATGACTGGATTGAAAAAGGCACAATCGACAAAATGCCAGCAGACACGCCCTGCATTCTGTTCAAGCAAGACAAATCCAATGCAACCGTCATGCAGCACACGGGTTTTGCCCTTGGTGACGGTTACGCGGTTGATTGTCGCGGTCATTCTGCCGGAACCGTTCTGAAGGCTGTTTCTTCTTACCCTTGGACGCATTACGCGATTCCAAAGGGTGCATTCGATGAAGTCGAACAAACGACCATTTCCAAAGAAGAAACGACCACAACGCGCGCAACCATCCGAAAAGGCAGCAAAGGTGACGATGTAAAGTTACTTCAAAACGCCCTGCTGAAGCTGGGTTATGTTCTTCCGAAATATGGCGCAGATGGAAGTTTTGGAAACGAAACTTCCGCAGCCCTGAAGCAATTTCAACAGAACAACAGCCTGACGGCTGACGGTATCTGCGGGCCTGCTACATGGGCAAGACTTGACGCATTGCTGAATGATACTTCTGTTGAACCTGTTACGCTGTACAATGTGAGCATTTACGGACTTGACGCGGCAACAACTGCGTATTTGCTGGAATGCTATCCCGGCGCAGTTGCAACAGAAGCAAACAGTTAAATGGCTACATTGAAAGGGGCTGATAATATGCGCGCCGAACGCGCTATTATATGCAAGCGCTGCGATCTATCCCGATGACAACATGAAAGGAAAAACAACCATGAAGGAAAAAATTTTTCAGACGATTGCAGCGGCGGCGGGCGCTGTCGCTTCCTTTTTCTGCGGTCTGCCGCCTATCTTGTGGGTGCTGCTTGCTGTCATGTCCCTTGACTACATCACAGGGCTTATCTGCGGCGCAGTCGGGAAAAGCCCTAAATCCACGAACGGCGGTTTATCCAGCAGCACGGCGTTTGCAGGTCTTATGAAAAAGCTACTGATTATCGTCATTGTTGCGCTTGCGTATCTGCTTGACGCGGTCGTTTCGATGAATGCAGGCGTATCTTTTGCTGCGGTTTCTGGTGCGTCTTGCTTGTGGTTCATCAGTTCCGAAGGTGTCAGCGTACTTGAAAATGCGTCGCTGATTGGCGTTCCGATTCCGAAGGTAATCAGGCAGGCACTTGAAGTCATGCGTGGCAATGACGAATCAAAAGACGATTCAGCCAATACTTAAAGCAACAGCAGGGCGGTTTCCCGTCCTGCTGTTATTTGTCTGCAATCACAAATAGAAATTTGATTCCTTGGCGCGATCTATCGAAACAACCAGCCCGAAAAGATGACCTGCGATAATGTAAAAGTGTTCGACCGCTGAAAGGTATGCTCCACCATACTTGAGAAATCCGAACATCATCCCGGTTGGGGATGGGTTCGGATTTCTTCTTTTTATCTCAAGTATTGTGGTGTGATAGAATCAAACGATGAAAGCCTGCAAATAAAAAGTCAAGCCCCAAAT
>UMAP01039618.1_pt1 | contig 16067 bp, 14 predicted proteins | sample 1963731 | NCBI WGS metagenome assembly UMAP01 (sample SAMEA4835918, study PRJEB28245) | human gut metagenome | biome: gut microbiome; material: fecal sample | place: Denmark | collected 2008 | reverse complement strand
AGTACCCATAAGATTATTCATATATTTGCTAGCAAGTGTACTATCGCCAAGTGCTTGGTTATAGAAGTTCCAATATTGTTGGTACTTGTTAGCAGCAGTTGCATTGCCTTGTGCATTTGCTTGTGCAGCATTAGCAAGACCTGCGTATTTAGTTGAATTTGCTTTTGCAAGTGCAGCCTGTGTGGCTCTTGCAGATGAATACATATCTGAATAAGAGTCTAACGTATCTACGTATTGCTTAACATCTGATGTATTCTTATTGGCCGTAAGAGTAGATAGGTATGTACCTAAACTATTATAGTAATCTTTGGCTAGTTGTTTATTAGTTACTAATTCTGCATCTCTAGCTTTAGCAAGAGCATTGACTGATTGTAACATTCCATAATCATTAGCTGCATTTACTGCATTAGCATTAAGTTCTGTAGTAAGAGCATTGGCAGCAAGAGCAGCATTACTTACGGCTGTTGGTGCAGCATTAGCATAACTATCAACATATTCTTGTATTAATTTATCTGCGTACTGTGTATTGTTTCTAAGATAATCATTACGTAGTTTATTCTGTTCATTAATAGCAGAGTTATAATACTCATTAGTTTTTGTATTATAATCCTTTAGAATATTGTCATAGTTATAATCAATACCAAAGTGCTTTGCTGCTTCTTCAGCAGACATAACCTTTGGATGTTGTAATTCATAGATCATGTTTTTTAATTTTTCGATCTCTGCATTCTGCTGTGCAATAGCAGTATTATCTGGTTGAGCACTTGCTCCACCTGTATATGTAGGTGGTACATAACCTCTACCAGAACCAGAACCAGAGTCGTTAGATGTTGGAGTAGTAGTTGTAGTAGTGCTAGTGTTATTACTAGAGCTACTCGTGTTTGGTCTATCTAAAGAAATAGTTTGTCTTTTATTTTGTTTAAGGGCACTGACAACCCTTGTATCAGTAATAGGTATATAATTATTACCTGATTTATAGAAGTAAGCACCGTTGGCAGAGTACACAGAGTACTCTTTGCCACCAGTGTTTACAGTAGTTCTTGATTTATTACCTGTGATAGATGTATACTTAGCAAAATTAGGACTGATACTTGATAGAAAACTATTAGTTGTTGCTACATCTACTAGTTTACCTTTTTTATAAGTGTATCTTATCCTACCTGTTTTATCATAATAAGAACCTTGTACAGGATTGCCTTTATACTCTTTACCATTGGCATTGTAGACTTTCATCTATTATGCTCTCCTGATACTATCTTTATTAAACCAAGCAGTAACTTGAGAATAATCTTTAACGTTACCTTGTGCATATTGATTTAAAGCATAGGCATTAGTAGCACCAGATTTAATATCTATAACTTTCATAGTTTGTTCTGAGTACATTCTTGTTCTAGCACCAGATCCGTCTGATGATGCTGTACCTATACCATTAACTACAACTAAGTCTCCTTCCTTGATTGGTTCTTCAGGTGCTGGTGCTGGAGTATTAAATCTAGCATTAACAGCAGATTGTACTTCTTCATAGTTGTAACCAGCAGCTTCTAGTCTTTGTTGTCTTTCAGGCCAGTTACCCCACTCACCTGCAATAACTTCATCAACTATAGTATCTAAGGATTTCTTTTCTTCAGTAGGTGTATTGTCCATGAATGATGCACCATAAGCGTAGTCAGTTGGATCAATTCTTTGATCATTCTTTCTAACTTCAAAGTGTAAGTGACCACCATAAGCAGTACCTGTAGCACCCATGTAACCAATAACTTGGCCTGCTTCAATTCTGTCACCTACATTACATTTAACAGAACCATAAGCCATGTGTGCATATAGTGTTTGGTAACCATTGCCATGATCTATTTTAACATAGTTACCATAGCTTCCACCTGATTCAAAACCAGTAGAAGTGTTTCTCATAGCTATAACTGTACCTGCTTCTTTAGCACAGATATAATCTAAACAGTTATAACCATCTGGATGGTATCCTGTTAAGTCGATACCACCATGAAATCCTCCGTCTCTAGGACCGTAAGGACTTGTAGTAATTAGTTCATAATTCAAAAGTATCTTACTCATTATATCTCCTCCATTTTTCCATCGTAATGAATAGTCTCTTCATTAGCAACTGGAACTTCTTTGTCTGGAACAAAGCCTTTTATAATTTCTTCCATAATAATTTCCTCCTATTTTCTTTTACCTTTTCCGCATTTCTTTTTTCCGCAAGCAATTGTTATCCCCTCCTTTTATAGTATTAATAAATTAATTATTTTCTTTTCTTTCCTTTTTTGCCACAAGCCATTGTTATCCCTCCTCTCCTACTTTTTTAGCATATTTAATACTAGATAATCCTAACAGTGTACCAAGTAAAGTATCTATTGCAGTTATAGTAGCAGCTATTTCTTCTGGGTATGGTAAGTTCCATATATCTGCAACAGTTAAATAGAAAAATGCAAGACCTGGTAGTGCAGTTAGTGCTATCCATTTAAGCCTATCATAAGTTTTATTTTTCATACTCTTACCTCCTAGTACAATTATACCATAGAGTACCTATAAAATCTAGTAATAATTAAAAAGAGACAATAGTTATTGTCTCATTATATTATTCTTCCTTCATCATGACATTGTCTTATGTAGTCCAACTCGTGGCCTATATAAGAGTTGCCACCTAATTTAACATATTTTATATAAATTGATTCTATATGCTGATAATCTGTTTCATTTCTATTAAGTCCGTTTCTTAGACTTCCACTGAATTGTAAGATTTCAGCTTTGATTCTATCTAATTCATTATCTCTAACATCTGTTTCTAGCTTAACTATTCTTTCTAGAATCTTATCGATACCTAAGAATTTACCTACTAGTCTACCTATTAATGTAATAGGATTAAACTTAATAGGCGACACCTCTATTCCGAATAAAGCTAGCAATGCTATTAACCAAGCATACTTTTCAGCTAATATCTGTAGTATTTCCATTATCCGTACACCCTATCATACATAACTTGTATTTGCTTAAATTGAGCAGTGCCACTAGATACTTTAAGCGTTAGTTCATTTTTTACATAGACGTCTATAACTTTTGTAGTACCATCTGTATCTGGATTTGGATCAATAGTTCTTGGATCTATTTTATAGTATGCTTCTATACTATAAGTTTTAAATGTATCACTTATTTGTGTATCACTTATGTATGGTCCCAACTCTGTATGTATCAAATTATTTGCACTAAGTTGATAAACTGTATCATCTAATGCTCTAGTAAGATACACTCCTAATCCTATTATATTTAGTGGAGCAGTGGCTACATATTTAACTGTCATTTTTATAGCATGTTTTGAACCTATGTCTCCTCTATAATGTCCTTTTGTCCATGCACCTGTACTTCCTGAACTTCCATTGATACCTGTTGTGTTTATATTTATTGTAACACCTGCCGTATCAATGTTTTTATATAGAAGACCAGTGTCCATATAAAGATATTTAATAGAGTCCGCTTCTTCTATTTGATCATCTACTGTAGCACTTTTATCATCTACATATTTCTTAGTAGCAGGATGATAGTTTTCTGTAGGTGTGAATGCAGTAGTGTTGGTTTTAGCTAAATAATTTGCTAACTTGGTATCTACATTATTCTTATTATAATAATCAGAGAATTTTGTATCTATATCTGTTTTATTATAATAGCCTGACATATCTATACTAGACACTACCGTCTCGACAAACTTTTTAGTTGCTGGATGATAGTCACTAGTTGGTGTATATTCAGTTAAGTTATCTTTAGCTAAATAGTTTGCTAACTTAGTATCTACTTCGGTCTTAGTGTAACTATCTATAAGAGGTACTGAAGAGAACTTATCATCTACATATTTCTTAGTACTTGGGTTATAATCTGCAGTAGGTGTGAACTCTGTTGTATTATCTTTTGCTAAGTAATTAGATAAGTCAACACCAGAACCTGAGCCTTCTGCAACTTTATCATCCACATATTTCTTAGTAGCTGGATTATAATCACTAGTAGGAATATATTGTACTGTATTGTTAGTAGCTAACAACGGTAATGGAGCTTTACAAATACTTGCTGATGTGACTTTACAAGTGTCCCCAGTCCAAGATAGACTCATTGTTAATTGTATAGTTAACAACGTATATGCATCTGTACGACCAAAATTAAAATATCTATTATGTATACTTTCTATAGAGTATAACCAATAAGTAGAAGGTTTACTTTGAATGTTACTAGAATTGTTTATAAGCAAATATTGTTCATCATTATGCATTGAAGAAACAATAAATCCAATTGTGTTTAATCCACTTTTATATGCTTTATTTATTTTATCTTCTATTTTTAATATATCTTGCTTATCAATAGAAACGAATGTATTCTCAGACATGTGTGCACTTGCTTTAATTCTATAAATTGGAACATCAGAAACAGATTTTATTACATTACCATCTAGTTCAATGCCATCACCTGCAACTAATTGTTTATCAACTAGTTCATTAACTGCATCTACGACACTGTCTTTATCTGTAGTTTTAAGTGTACTTAAGTCTCCAACCATAGTAGTTGTAGCATAACCAGATAGATCCATTTCAGTTGTACCTATTAACTCCCAAGCATCATTGATATACATCCATTCCTCGTATACATTATGAAGTTTACCTGTAGTCATATGCTTGAAGTAAATAGTTGTTAAAGATATATTTTCAGTTGGTAGTTCATCTACGATCTGAATGTCAATACCTGCACCAGACCCAGAGCCAACTAGTATCTCATTAATAGCAGATACTAAACTGTTTTTATTATTAGTTTGTAAGTCATCTAAGCTACCTAGTATTTTATCTAGTCTCCTGTTAGTTCCGTTCTCTACAATAGAACTAGTAGTGGAGAATGGAATAAAAGGACTACGATCTTTATCTAATAGAACTTTAATTGGTATATTAGCCATGTGTCTCACTCTCCTTATTAACTTTATTATAACACGCTTTTGAATAATTAGCAATCATATTATGCAACCTCCTCGGTAACCCATTTAAGAGTACCATTTACATTCTTAAGAACTTGTGTTTTACTTGAGTTGTATCCTGGGATTCTGGTATAAAACTTTTCTAGTAATATATATTCATTTTTCTTATTACCATTAAGTGTATCGTACTTAATATGTGTTACTGTTATACCTTCATCTGCAACAGTATTATATGTAAACTTCATAGGAAGAACAGTAAGTGCTCTATGAGAATCCTCTGTTTGAATTAGAGAAATAGTACTAAATACTTTATATGTATTAGTTCGATTTGATGTTGGTTTAGTCCAATACATGACAAGAAACATATAATAACCTCTGTATGTTTTATCTTTTATACATAATAATACATCTTTACCATAGTTATTATTTATAATTTCATTAACTTGTGCTAGTGTTTCAGCATCTGTTATATTAACTTCTGCAGACATTACATTGTATGCAGATATATAGTATACAGGCATCATAGGTAGTGTGTTTAACATATCTGTAGTTGCAAGTTTCTTATTGACATACACTGGAATAACAAATGTGTAAGAGGATTCTATTTTAAATTGTAATGAATCGTTACCTTGATCTCCGCTACCATCTTTACGGTATTTAATTTCAATAAAATGTTCTCCAGCAGGTATGTCATAAGAAACTTGTTTAACAGCTGTAGATGCTTGACCTTTACAATTTAATTTGACTTTAGCACTACCTGTTGCACCATCATCTGTAGTATTATTAGCAAGTTCAGTATCTAATTGTCCAAATATACCATAGTCATAACTATTTTCACCTGAACTGATGTAAGGTATTGTAAGTGTGAATGCTAGTGGTGTGTTAATAGTAATTTTACATAAAGCCCAGCTATTTGCTTTTCCTTTATTATTACTTTCATAGTAACCACTATCATTAAGAGTAAATCCATACGTAGTAGACACGTTGGTCATAGTAGGAGTAATTTCTACAGATTCACCAGTGTGTGTATCATAATCAAATCCATTATCAACCAGGTCTTGTGTAGTCGGTAATGAATCAAGCTTTTCAGAAATTACATTTAATATAGAATCATCTACATATTGTTTAGTAGCAGGATGGAATTTATCAGTTGGTGTATAGTCATAGGTATTTGTTTTACTAAGATATTTAATATCACCTTCCCAGTTGGACACTATAGAACTGTGTGACAACTGTGTAGGTGCTCCATTCTTAACAGTCAAACTTACATAAGAATAAGTGTTTTGATTACCAAAATCACCAGAGTTAAACTTTGCAGAAACTTTATAATAACTAGGTTCTTTAAAGAATATAGATCCTGTATAAGTATCAAAGTCTATACCAGTTGTTGAACAACTATAGTACACACGATTAGTATCACTAACATCTATTCTATTTATGCTATTGGGACGTAAGGCACAAGGTATTCCTTTCCTTAGTGTATCATAAATTGGTTGTAATTCTGCAACATTAGTGTTATTGCCTATATTAATACCATTAAAAAATACCATATTAGCTCCATTGTTTTCAGCTTGTATTTCTTCTATAGTAGCACTAGACACAGTGAACACACTATTATCTGCATTATAATAACCTGTAATATTTATTCTATATGCTTTACTATCTGCGTTGAAACTAGATATAAACGACCAGCATTTATTAAGCACATCAACTGTAGTAATCTTTTCAAATGCTAAAAGCAGTCCTGTATTATCTGTATTAACATAGATAATAGCAAAGCCTGAGTCTTTATAGTCTTTCATATTAGTCATCATATCTGCAACTGCAGTATTTTCTAGACTATTTAGATTAGTTACAGGTACTGTTAAGTTATGTAAGATATCATCTAAGTTTCTATTAGTACCATTCTCTACAACTGAACTAGTTGTAACAAATGGAATGAAAGGATTTTGATCCTTATCTTTTAATACTTTAATTGGTAATTGCATAGTCTACCTCCTATTCCCACTCCGTGGTGGTGTATGAATCATTAGCATTCACTAGTGGATCTGTAGTACTAACTGCATAACCATTACCGTTACACGTCTTTAAGTAGAAGTTATCTGATCTTATGTTAAGTCCCCAGTCTCCTAATGAATTATCTGCATATACTTGCCATGCTCTTCTGCTACTACAACTAGCTTCAGCACCCCAGTTTACACTAACATATAAGTAACTACCACCTAGTGGAGCACGTACTTTGACATAGTTCCAACCATCATTAATAGTATTAGATGTTGTTGCAGATGCAGCACCAGCACTACTAAAGCTTGTATTAACACTTACAGTAACTGTGTTATTAGCATTCAAAGTAATGTTAATATAGTTACTGTTACTAGAATAAACACCGTACGCTCTGAATATATTCTTAGCACCTGCTGATGTTCTACGTATATAAGCTGTAAATACAAACTCTACGTTAGATGCACCTGATGATGCAGTAGCGTTTACACTGAAACAAGTATTACCACTAAGGATTTGTGTAGGCGAATTTCTAAATGAATCACCCGTGTGTGTTATAATCTTTTTATTTTTAGTTACACGCTTATGTACTATACTATTAGTATAAACGTATAAACCTCTCTTGTTATCACTATCATTGTTACCTAGATCTAGCCAGCCAGAGCCACTATGTATACGGACTCTGGAAGGCTGAACAGCAACACCGTTTTCATTATAGACTTTTAGTCTATCGTATCTACCCATTATAGATCCACCAATAAATCGCCCTTTTTAGGTGTAACACCTGAAGGAACAGTACCAATGAAGACTCTAGAGTAAGTACTTGAAACAGTGTTTGCATTAGCGTTTACTTTACTTTCTAAGGTATTTAATGCAGTGATAGTTGCATAAGTAGTAGCAGCAGTACTAGATGATAATAGTGGACTAACTGCACTATCTACATAAGATTTAAGTGCATAAGTATCAGGGATTTCAGTTAAGTAATTACCTGCTGGTTGAATACCTAAATCAACTAAGGTAAGAGTACCTTTTACTTCTACGTTATTGATCTTAGGTAAGTTACTAAGTTCAGGGTAAGATGTTATAGATGCTTTATTTAATTTTGCTCTAACAGATTCAGTTAGCATATTCTCAGCAACACTGTTCTCTCTTGGAGTAAAATAGATACCTGAGATATCTGGTGAAGAAGACTCGATATCTTCAGCATAGATAGAATCTGGTACTTCATGGAAACCAACAAGTCCATCATAGTCTGTACCATAATATCTATGTACACCTGCTTCATCTACACCTGTGATTTTATCTGCAAGCTTAGCATGTCCGACAGTTTTTGCACCTGTAATAATCTGTCCTACAAGCAAACTTTGTGCACTAAGTGCTTTGTCTAAGACATCAATTGCTGTCTTGTTTACTTCGATATTGTTTTTATTTGTCGTAATTTGTCCTTGCAAGTCGTAGAATGTACTTCTTAGGTCAGCTACAGTATCATCTGTGTACTTCTCTAAGTACGGAATACGATAAGTTTTATTCATTTCTTTTTCCGTAAACAATATACGAAGGACTTCAGTGTTGTAATCACCTTGATCCATGTTAAGATTAAGTTTCTCATTATAGTTTTCATGTGTTACAACACTGCCATACTCCATATCTGAAGTTTGTTTAACAAACTTAGGTATGTAAATCAAACCATTGTTCATATTTTTACCTCCTATCTAGCAGTCATTGTACGATAAACCCATGTTAAATCGGACAATTCATATGCTTTTAAACTTGTATTTAATAGTTGTACAGATGCACGTCTGCCTCTACCTTTAAGTTCAAACCTAATAGTTGCTAGGTTTAATTCAGGGAACTTAGATAAGTCTAAGGCGAAGTGATCTGATTCAGTTATATCATCTGCAAGAACACTAAGTCCAGGCAGATCTAGGTTGCTACTCTCAATTGGTGTAACATATATCTTACCGTAGTCTGGATCTTCAGGATCTACTATATGTCTTAACTCGTACTTCGTAGCTTGTATCTGTTCTAAACCATCTACTTTAAAATCTACGAAGAAGTTAATCATAGTATGTTCTATGTTGTTTAAGTTGAACTGCACTTCTCTAAACCTTTTAGTGAAGGTATCTTCTATTGCTACATTACCTGTATCTAGGTATGTAAAGTTATTAAAGGAATTAGTTAAATGCCAGTCTCCATCAGAAACGTCATCAGACAAGTTCTCGTGCGTTTCTACAGTGATTACTAGTGAACTAGTATTATCGGTGCAGAGATGTGGAAAGAACTCACAGTAGGCTCCAGATTGCTTGTTACGGTATAGTGTAGGATTATACGCTACATCGTCTCCTCCGATAGCCATAAGATACATTCTCCAACTACGAGTAACTGTGTTATAGATTAAGTGTAGATTTACTTTATCTGTTTCAATTAGATTAGTTAGTACTGGTCTAATTGTATAGATGTAGTGTACCTCTGAGTCTTTAACAGAACTTACTGTGTCTAGTACATCGAAACCTGTGAACCTAATCTGTTTACGCATAACTTCTGTTTGCTTTTGCCAGATTGGTTTATAGACTTCATTAAGTAAGTTTATTGTTTCAACTTCAAAGTCATTAGTATAATTAGCAATTGCAGTTGAATTGACGTAGTTCTTTAGATCAGTTGAATCAGATGTATACTTATTTGGTTTAAGTACATAGAACTGAGTATCTGTTTTAAAGAAGATCTCATCTTTAAGTACAACTAAATTAATCGCATCAATTTCAGGAATATGGACATTGGCTAAGATACGTTTCTGTGAAGATGTACCTATTGATGTACCTGCTGAGATAAGCCATACACTATCAACTGTAATAACTATTAGATGGTCTAGATAATTGTGAATAGCAAGTATCTCATTATCTAAACTAATTATATTATAAGGGAATGGGAAGTAACCTGTATTCTCTACATCTGAGAAGAAGATTGTATTTGGGGCATCCTTAACACCATATAGTCCTAAGCAGCCCTGCCAACTAATCATACCCTTACAAGTATGTAAGTCAAATGCACGAGGAGTTAAGTTATCATACCTTCTGTCTGTGCAATCTATTGAAGTTGAGTAAGGAACTTCAGTTGCAGCATCTGTACCATTTCTTAAAGTAATACGCATGCTAGCACGTTCATATACTGGAGTATAGTCATAGTATATTGGTTCGCCACCTTTTACTTTAAGAGTATAGTTTACAAGAGTTTCAAAGTCTGCATTAGGTCTAGTCTGATCTAGTACTTCGATCTTGACTTGAATCTCTGTATCTTTACTTGGATATGTATAATACACTCTAAGTGTCATAGGTGTACCAACTTTACGTGATAAGACTACCAATGACTTATCAGATTGCTGATACCATAATGCACCTAGTACAGTAACACTACCACTTACTTCATCTACAAATTCAAATGGATGTTGCTTAAGCATATTGAAACCAGATGCTCCTGCTTCTGATGTATTCGGAACTTTTACAATAACTGGCTCTCTTTTAATTTTATAACCAGTACTTGATGGCATAAGTTTTAGTTTACTAAGTTCAGGACTACCAAAGTTAGATAGTGTATTACGTTCAGGGTTAGCTGGATATTCTTCATATCTAAGTGATGTACCTGAGAATGCAAGTATCTCATTATTAACGACAGCACTAATTGGACGACCTACGCTGTCCTTAAATGGTTTATTAAAGGCATAAGCATTTTTTATTGTACGAGCAGTAATATAACCTAAGTCTTGATTCTCTACTTTTCTAAAGGCTTCATTAGCCTTATCATAATCTAGAGCCCAGAACTCATTGATATCTTGTTCAGTCACAGTACCTGGTTGTGTAACTACATAACCTTCGTCTTCATTGAACTCAGCAATACTATTATCTGTTACCTGTTTCATGTAAGATACATAAACAGGATCTTTATAGGTAAGTTTGTCTAAAGATACTAAGTCTTCTAGTTTGGTGTATAGACCAAACGATAAGGCTAAGTCTCTTACTTCTACAATTTCTTTACCTGTGTTATTATATGCGTAGATGTAATCTACTAAGTTTACTCCACCTAATCTAGGTGAATCATAATTAAATGTCTGTAACTTCTTACGACCTGGTCTAGGCTTAATGTTAGAACCTGTGTCATCTATATCATAGTTGACCATAACTCTAGCATAGCCTTCAGGTATTACTTGCTTGGTCAAGTACATACCATTAGCAAAGGCACTAAGTTTAGTAGTGTACCTTGGTTGTCTTCCAACAATCTTATAAGATTCTGACGTCGTCGCCATGTAGAACAACTCCTCTAGGATTTAGGTCGAATGGATCTTCTTCTCTATTGTATGAGAAGTCGATGAAACCACCTTCATTATTTTGAAAGTATTCAGGCACTTGACTGTGGTAATCACGTACCATCTTAAACAAGTTATTCTCGTATCTGTTCTGATAGTCTAGTGCAATCTGTTCACCTTCTTCATCCCTTGTATAGAACTTAACTGCTGTACCAAGTGCAACTACAGTTCTAAGGTATGTATCTGGAAACGCATCATACTTAGTATTGTCTCTAAGAAGTCTAGGGTCTTTAACACTTTTATTCCATTTATCTACGAACTTACTCCACTCAGTGAATGTAGGATACTTAGCCTGAAGTCTATCATTAATATCATCTATAACTAAATCCATGTAGTAATAGATGTCAGGCTCTCTTAGATAATCAGAAGCAATGTATGCCCTGTTGACATAGTCTACTATCTTTTTAATTTCCATAGTTTACCTCCTTTAAATAGATTAAAAGGCAAGGAGTTAATCTCCCTGCCTCTTATAAATGTAACTCACCAGGAGAATATTCAAAGTTACTTGAGATATCTCCAGCACGTTTTTGACGTGCGATCATAGCATCGATTCTTTTAATCTTAGCGATAATGTGATCGGCGTGTGTCTTATTTACCTTATAAGTTTGTCCGTCTGCTGGGATATCAACTATGATACCATTAACACTTTCACGGACCACTCTGCCTAGATAAGGTGCATAGAATGGAGAAATAGTTACTGGAACTTTTTCTTCATCTCTGTATTCTTGAACTAAACTTTTACGTTTAGATTCCAATGCGTTATATTTTCTAGCAGCATCAGCCTCCACAGAATCTACTTTTATAGCTTTAGCAGTTGTAGACACATTGTCAGAACTACCGATATCTTTGGCTGCAGCCTCAATGGCAGCATTCAAAGAATCTTTTTCTATATTTTTAGCCATTACAATTTCCTCCTATCTGATTAAATTAAACTAAATTTGCTTGTGTTGGTACACAGTAGTAGCATACTACAGCTTCAGTTCTAGTTGAACCGAAACCAACGCTGTTAATTTTGAATCCGATAGATTGTCTTTGGTCGATAGGGTCTAACACACCTGTTGAACCTAATGGTTTAACATACATCTTAGCATTTCCTTGACCTGCGATTTCTGTTCTAGTTAAACAATCAGCACCAAGTACAAAGATTCTATGTACTTTAAGTTCACTGTATCCTGCTGGGATATCCCATTTAGTTAAATTAGGAATATATGAAGCCTTTTGGCCAGTTCTTGAATCTCTTACATAGTTATCAGCAGCAGCTTTCTTATAAGTAGCAGCATCTAAGTCTTTATACTCATAAGTTACTCCGTCTTGTTTTAATTTGTAAACTCTTAGGAATGTACCTGATGAAGTAGTGTATTCACCACTGTCATCAATGTGCATTGTTTCATAGAATTCAAGACCAAACATAGGTGGGATAGGTCCCATATCTTCATAGAAGCCTTTAGTTGTTTGGTTAATAGTCATATATTTCTCAACTAATGGATCACTGATCATATCGAAATAGAAATCTGGAGTACCAATTACATGGTATCTGTTTCCGTTTCTTGGTTTAACTAATTGTTTTTTCATAGATAATGCAATAATTCTTAAATCGTTTAATGATGGTTTATCACCTAACTCAAGTTTAGAGAAGTTTGCTTTAGCGTTAGCATAAGCAGCTTGTGCAACAGTTGTTAAGGCATCTCTAGCAAGTAAGTCTAGAGTCTCCATAGCAACGATAGCGTACTCTTGAGTATAGTGTGCAATTACTGGATCGATAGTTTCGAAGTCTACTCTATCTGTAAACTCCATATATCTACCATAACTGAATGTACCAATCTCATAACTTTCCATTGAACCTTTATCTGAGAATGGTGGAACACCTTCTGCCAATGGAGTAGTGTGAGCTTCTAATGGAGCCCATCTTCTGATTTGTAGTTTTTCTGCATTACCTTGGATTGGAGTTGTATTTGCCAATCTGTAGAACACGAAATGCGATTCATCTAAACGGATTGTATCTAGTAATTGTTTATCATAGAATAATTCAGGTCTGATTGAATAACCATGATTTCTGAAATATTCAATGAATGAATTAATATTGGATACTGGGTTTAAAGCATTTAACATATTATCTACCTCCTCTTCGTAATAAACTTATAAATTATTTATTAGGAATAGTTTGTAATAGGCTGTCGAACTCTGCCATTGTATTTACATTTGTTGGGGCAGGATCTTTCTTTCCTGATTTCCCGTCTGGATTAGCAGCACTGTTAGCTTTATTACTTTGTGCTATCCACTTTTGTCTTTCTTCTTCTATCATTCTAGCACTGACTTTATCAAAGAATAAGCCACGATATAATGTAACGAAGTTAGTACCAGGGATAGTTAAGTCTATTTGCTCCTTAACTGCCAACTCAAGAAACTCTTTTATATCAGAGTTGCTTAAATGCAAAGTGTCTTGCATATTTTTTAAATTGGCTGCAAAAGCCTGTCTGTTCTGAGACTCAAGTAATTGATTGTTTTGTGCTTCTAATGCATCCATTCTTTTTAGAACTTCTGGGCTTACCTGGTTTCCTTGACGTTTGGCTTGTTGTTGATACGAAGCCTCTTGAAGTTGATTTATAAAATCTTCTTCCTTACCATTGAATCCAGCACCCTTCATTAGTTGCCCAATGAATTTCTTATATTTACTGTTTTCAGAACGCATTGCTGCAAACGCATCATTTCTGCGTTGTGCATCAATATCATATTGGGGATCCTGTTGTCCTGCATCTGGTGCGGGATCTTGATTAGAATCAGCATTAGTAGTATCTGGCGTAGCAGATGCACCTGTATTAGATTCATCTTGCATACCGTCAGTGTCTACGGTATTAGCATCATCTGTTGGATCTGCTTGACCTGAAGTATCTACACCTAGGTCATTTAGTATTGCTTGATAATCTTCTGGCATTTCAATTCCTCCTTATCTATGTGATTGCCGAGTTCACAGAGGTAGATAGACTACACATCGTTTTAACGGCCGATGGAAGCCTATGCCTATCTGCTTACATTATATCATTTAATCTAAAATAAAGCAATAGAAAAAAGAACATGTTGTTCTTTTTTGTTAGCTACCGCTTTCTTGTTGACCGTTAGATGGTGTTTCAGTAGGAGTAGTAGAAGCAGCTACTGGATAAGTTTGTCCTTTGTCTGCTAACTCTTTTTTAATTCTAGCGATAGCATCTTCAGATGTTTCGTCAGATTTCAAATAGTACTTACCATTTGCTCTAACAATAACTTGTCTTCCTGGTCCTGTAACACCTAGATATTGTTTAATCATATCGTATTGTGCCTTAGTGATTTCCACTGTAGGTAATAGATATAATTCCTCATTCATATCTGTGTCATAGAAACTTGGGAATTTGTGAATAACATTACTCATGATCTCACCTCCTTACATCATAGGCGTTGGCATTGATTGACCTGCAGAACCTTGTTGTGCAGCCTGAGGAGTTCCTCCAACTAATTGATTTATATCACCAGTAGTTGCAGTATTACCTAAGGTTGTAGTAGTCTGGTCTGCTTGTAGTTGCTGAGCAACTTGATCAACAGCAGCGTCTGGGTCCATGCCACCTTCAACTAGAGTTGCGAACATCTCTAGTGTCATAGCAACTTGTTCAGAGATACGAGTGTTTCTTTGAATACCCATACGCTTATATATCATATCCTTGAATGGAATGTCTTGCATTAATAGCCATTCCTCAACGGTTATGATCTCAGGGTCTGGTTTGTACTGTGCTTGTTTCTCTAGTAACATATTAGCAACAGCAGCAAGTCTTGTCTTATTTCTAGGCAAGTAAGTCTGAATGTCTAGAGTATATCTAAATCTAATATCGTCATCTACTTCAGGGAAGTTAAAGGATACAGTCTTAGTTTGCTGAGTGATTGGATCAGTAACTGTGTACTCTCTCTTGTCTCCATAAACAATTAAGTTATTAACAACTAGTTCAGTAAGACGTTTAGAATATTCTTCATATAATAAGATCTTCTGATTGTCTCTCTGGCTAGTAGCATCCATAAGTGTGTCCATACCACCTGTAGTCTGGATAGAACCTGTGTTCTTACCTGCATACATTTCATCTACACCTGAACAATCTCTGATATCTCTACCTAAATCCTGTTTAACTTGTAATAGTTCTGGTGGTAGTTGTGGAAACTGTGCATAATGTACTGCTTGAGTAGCGTCTCCATTAACTATGAATGTCTTATCTGCATCGTTACCGTACTTAGCAAACTGTCTTAGGTTAATACCTGAAGCAGCGTTAACGAATCTAGGTGGACGTTGTGCTTTATAAGCATGTGTTGCATAGATTGAGTTAAGTAAGTTATAAGTAAATGCAGAGGTAAATGCTTTAGCTGGTTCAGATGCTCCAACTAAATCACCTGCAGGATTGTTACAATATAAAACTGCAAATGGGAACATTCTAGGTTTAAGATCTTTGTTACAGTATAGTACATACTTGTCATCTAATAGATGAACCTCAACAATAACGTAGCCTTCTTTAGAATTTTGTGTAAGGTCAGGTACTTTTGTGTAATAATATGTGATCTTATGGTAATTAGATTGTGTTGATGTAGTCTTTTGTCTATCTGTTGCTGCAGTAACTGCATCAGGGATTAGGTCAGACTTATCTAAATCTCCAACAGCAGCCTCGATTTCCTTAATTCTTTTCTTATACTTGTCTTTAGTTCTAATAATTGCCATAGAGAAGTCGTCGTAATAATAGCAGA
>UMAP01045135.1_pt1 | contig 16078 bp, 8 predicted proteins | sample 1963731 | NCBI WGS metagenome assembly UMAP01 (sample SAMEA4835918, study PRJEB28245) | human gut metagenome | biome: gut microbiome; material: fecal sample | place: Denmark | collected 2008 | reverse complement strand
CCGCCAGTCGAGAATGTTTATTTATGATAATATCACAGAGGAAGAAAAGTCTTACTGGAATAAAACTTTTGAGTTAGATACCAAAGGATATAATAATGGTAATCAGAGACTCCGCTGGGCATCTTCTTCTGTAGGTAATCTTGTTATGACCGGCAGCGGTGCGGACTATCCGGAGATTATCACAGCAGGATGGGTAGATAAGAAAACAAATAAAGATGCAGATCTGACCCATGATATCGGTGCATATGTAACATCTTGTAGTAAAACAACTAAAAAAGGTAATTCTGCAATAGGAACGTATGCGAAAAGTGAAGTACCAGCAATAGGAAGTAATGGACAGCCACAGGTCAGTGGATTTACAAAGGATGGACATTACAGAGATGACGTGCAGTCCCTGGTCGTTGTAGATACCTTTGCTGCAGATGGTGTGAACGCAAAAGCCTCTGTACTGATTATGGATACGATATATACCTATGAAGCAGGGAAAGGTCTTAATGAGGAATACCGTACGGATTATTTTAATCACAGTGATAATGGAATTGGTACCTCTATCATTACAAATGGATTGGTACAGGATGCAGTATCCGGTAATTTTTCCGGCAATGAAGAAGGCAGGGAACAGATTGTATTTACAACCTGTCAGAAACGAGCATCAAAAAATCAATATTTCTATAAGACCTATACATACAAAAAGACAGGTAAATCTTTCTGGCAGTGTAACTCAACAGGATATCGTATTAGTAAGAAGGGGAATGCGTACACATCTTTATGTGCACCAGATATTGACTCAGACAGTACGATCGCAAGAATTAAAGACGTATCTTTAACATATACAGAGCCGGAAGTGCTTGCACTTCTTGAATCAACTCCATATTTTTCTGAGGTAGACGAGGGAGATATCGGCAATAGTGAAACAGCTTATGGTAAGGAGAATGGAGAGGGAACTTCTGTATCAACAGCAGAGGGACTTACCACGAATATCGTAGCTGGTTTTGAGTGGTCTGTTGATGATATCTGTGCCGGCTTTGTATGCGGTGCCGGCTTTGAGACGAGTGTAGAACAGGGATATACCTGGGAGACTGCTACGAGTACGACAAAGAAATTTTCCTTAAATTACTCCAATGATACGGGAGAAAATCAGGTTATTGTTTACAGAAGACCGGTTACAACATATCGGTATGAAATTAAAGGAACAAAAGATACGATGGTACTTGCGAGACAGGGTACTCTGCTGACAAGTATGCTTCCGGTGGATGAGTATAATGAGGCAGCTCAAAGCTATGAACTGGAAGAAATCGCAGATGGAACACTTGCCACACCGGGCAATCCATTCTCTTACCGTTCAAGTACAGCGGGTCTTAATAATGTGGCAGAAAGCAAAATAACTACCCAGTATGGAAAGGAAGGAACGGTAACACAGGAATTTTCAACAGAGACAGAACAGGAAAAGACATTTACCTATGACCTGAATGCTTCGTTTACTGCTTATGGACTTGTATTTGGAGTAAAAGCAGGCGGCGGTGCCGGTACAACTTATTCGGAATCGCAGTCTACGATTAATACAGAGGCGATTACAAAGACGGGTGCAGTTACAGGTAAACAGGTAGAAGGTTATGATTTTAACTGGAAATTTGCACATTGGACAACAAAGGTAAATGGTACAGAAATACCGGTTCTTGGTTATGTGCTTACGAATGTTATCGCACCTCCGTCTCCACCGGAAAATCTGGCAGTAGAGAGTGTAACATCTGATTCTGCAAAGATTACATGGGATGCAGGAGAAAGAGGAGCTGATGAATATCGTATTTATCAGATTTATTCTGATGGAAGTGATATTCAGATCGGAACAGTCGATGGAACAGAGAGTACATACGAAGTTACAGGATTAAAACCAGATACATCCTATACTTACGCGATTAAGGCTTATAAAGAAGGAAAGAAAGGGGATGCGATCTCTGGAGAATCTGTTTTCAGTGAGAAGCTTATCGTTACGACACTTCCGGAGAAGATGGGAACTGTCACGATCACTAATCCGGAAAATGCAAGTGTAAAGATTGGTGGAAGTGCTGTATTTAAGGCGGATCTATCCAGTACAGCTTCTGATTACAGAGCAACTAATTACAAATGGCAGCGAAGAGAAAAAGGTGGTAAATGGCAGACGATTGACGGAGCAAAATCCAGTAAGCTTACACTTAATGATCTTACAGAAGCAGATAATAATACAGAATATCGCTGTATTTTCCGCGTAAGTTACACAAGTGCCAGCTCTCTTATTGAATATTACAGTAAGGCAGCGACGCTTACAGTTGGTGAAACTGCAGTTGCCCCAGAACTTACGATAACCGGACATGATAATACGGGAAATGGAACACTTGCCAAACCGTATGCCGGCAAGTCCAATTATAATAAGAAGACAGGTACAACAACGCAAGAGATAAAGACAACAAAGAATATTACGATAGAAAAATCAGGTACGCAGCCAGAGTTAACAGTGTATACAGATGGAGACCAAACGGCTCCGAAGTATTACGGTGTTGGAAAAGATGAGAATGACAATATAGTATATTATCAGGTGGCTAAGACCGGCGATACGTACACTGCAGGTGATAAGATTACAGTTGCTGAAAAATATTCCTATACGAATCTAAACGGCGCTGCAGTTACGGATGTTCCGGCAGAATTTAACAGTGGAAAGGATTCTGTAACTGTAACGAAAAATGATGTTACTTATTATCTTCAGGCGAAGATTACCGGAAAACAGAGAGCAGGTATCAATACAGGAAGCAGTGGAGTTACATCAACAGACAGCCGTCTGGAATCTATGACAGGAATCACATATTACTGGAAGTCAAATAATGGATATTATACATATGATTCTTCTGCACCGAATACGCCTGGAAGTGCTGTGACTTTATCAGATGCCGATAAAAATGCATTATATGATGTTTACCACAAGGCAGATACGAAAGTTGTTGTTGGAAGAAATGAAACCTATACAGTAAGTGATACAAGTACAGTGAATGGAAAGCAGGAGACTACTTATGAAAATGAGAGTCAGTACGGATTTGCTCTTGTAACGATAAGTAGTGGCGAAACGACAACATATACAATCACTTCTATTCAGGAGGATGTAGAAGAAACTTACACAGTAGGAGATACAGAACTTGCTGGTTTTGATCCGGCGAAGCTTACGCTTGTGACAAAGCAGGTTATTAATACAGTAGAGACACCTGTATATACGACACAGGCTGGGGATAGCTTAACTCTTCGTGCAAAAGTAACAGAAAAGGACAACAGTAAGGCAGCGGCAGGTGCATCTGTAGAATTTAAGATTGTAAATACACAGACGAATGGAGTAGAGACAATCAGTGCAACGACAGATGCCAATGGTGCAGCATCCGCAAAATGGACAGCAGCTACGAGTGGTCTCTACAGCATTCAGGTAAATGTTCTTGCCAAATCCGGTTATACAGCATCGGCAACGAAGGCACAGTATTATAATGCAGGTGGAACGTACGAGACAAACACAACAGAATACCGTCTTGTATTATCCAGTGCAGGGAAGACTTTGACAGGAACCATGACCTATGGTGGAAGTGTTAGTTATGAGCTTCAGGAAAGAGCCATTACCGTTTCCTCAGATGCGGCAAAGGCACAGACTGTTGGGGAGTGGAAGAAGTCAGAAAAGACTAATCTTACTTATACGGTAGAAACAACAGAAAAAGACAGAAAGAAAGTGGATGAAGTTAAACAGCCATTATCAGTGGCAAGCTATAATTTCCGCGTTTATGATGGAGATACGATTGATCCACAGAAAGAACTTGCAGCGGCAGCTTTACAGGTAACAAAAGCAGCAGTAACAATTACACCGGAAATTAAAAATGGTGTAACCCCGTCTAGTGCTTCTGACATTACTTTAAAGGTGGAACCGGAAATTTCGGGAGTGAACCTTAATGATGTTCTTAATGTGAACTGTGGATATTTTACCGATAAAACAGCGACCGGTAAGTTTGATGTTATACTTTCCTACAAGACGGACAGCAATGGCGCGGTAACGGATAAAGTAAAAGCATTCCAGAATAATTACACAGCAGTATTTGAAAGTGCAAGCTTTACTGTAAAACCAGATAGTGCACAGGTGAAGTTTTCCTGTGGAGAAAATGGTACGATTGTTGGACGTTATGCGGATAACTGGTATCCGATGGCATCTGGAAGTAACCAGACCAAAGGAACGAGACTTCGTTTTGCAGTGGCACCAAACAGTGGCTATGGTGTAGCTAAGTGGATTATCAACGGAACGGATTACGCAGTAGATGCAAAGAATCTACCAGAGGGAATGCGTATTTCTGAAGACGGAAAGATCTTAGATGTAGCTTCATTTAATCCGGCATCACAGACCGCATCAACAAATCCAGGTCATACAAAAGATGGCGTTCTTACAGTAGAAGTGAGCTTCAAGAGTACCTCTCATGAGATTACTTACAGTGTAGATGGTAAAGGTGGGACCTTAACAGCCGTTAATGAAAATGATAAGAAGATTAATTCTGGAACTAAGATTACACAGGGAAGCAAGGTGACATTTACCGCAGAACCAGAAGAAGGATATATCGTATCTGGCTGGAAAGTAGATGGAAAGACTTACAAATGGCAGGACAAAGACGAGGATTATCTTGGAACAACATTAGTTCTTGAAGATATTTCCAAGGATGAAAATGTAATAGTAAGCTTTAAGAAGAGCACAGCTTCCTACAAAGTAATTACCAGTGTAGCAGATGAAGATGGAAAGACCGATACTTCTCTTGCGAAGGTAACAGCAATAAACGCAGAGACAAAAGAAGCGGTAACAGATCTTACTTCTATTAAAGAAGGAACAACACTTACCTTTACAGCATCTGTAGCAGATAAGACAAATCATATGGTAAAACTGTGGCAGACAAGTAAGGATGGTAAGACCTGGGAAGATGCAGCGTTAAGCGGCGGAAGTAATACATTTACCCTTTACAATATCAGTGGAAATCTGTATATTCGTCCGGTGATTACCATCGCCCAGAAATACAGCTTAAAGTATAAGGTTGTATTAGATGACGGCAAACCTAGTGAGACAATAGTAACAGATAAAAAGATTGCAGAACTCACAGCGACAAGCAATGGTCAGGAAATTGCAAGTGGGGAAAGTCATTCCGCATATATTCCGATAGAATTTGCCCTCACTTTAAACAATGATTACTATGTCACTGGCTGGAGTAAGAACGTGAAGGCAAGCGAAGATTTATCAGGAGCAAGCCTTGACGCACTTGACAGCAATACAGAAGTCGTTGTTACTATCAAAGAAAAACCGGTTGTGACAATACCATCCGGTATCTCGAATGGAACTCTTACAGTAATCTACAAAGATGCCGCTAACAAAGATATATCGGTATCAAATGGAGATCATGTTCCAAATGGTACACAGTTGCTTGTTACATTAACACCGGAAAAAGGCTATGTCGTTGATGAGGATGCGTTAGGTGCATCAGTAGAAACAGAATATACCGATGAAGATAAATCTGGAAACACAACAGACACGAAGTCTTACAAGGTAGAGAATGTAATAGCTAATGTAACCGTAAAAGGAGCATTTAAAGCACTTGGAACACATAAAGTAACTTATGAACCTGTAATTGCTTCAGGTGAGAGTGCAAACGGAACCTTAACCGCAAAGGCAGATAGAAAGCAGATGGACATTTACAAGATTGACAAGCTTACTACTGGCGAAAAGGTATATGAAGGAAGTACACTGACATTTACGGCAGCACCAGATCAGGATTATTCTGTTCAGGAATGGCGCGTTAACGGTAAGGTCTTGAAAGAAGATGGAATCAAAGTTACAGATTCCACATTAACGATTGCAAATGTCGAAAAAGACTATACAGTAACCGTACAGTTTAAGAAGTCAGGAAGTGACACAACAATCGCTGCCGGAGCAAACGGAAAGATTGTCAGTGCAGTAGCAGGAAAGGTAGATCAGATTGCCAATATTGAAACTGGATTTGTCCTTGCTTCCGGAGCAACGGTAGATATTACAGCACAGCCGGATACCGGATATAAGGTAGGCTGCTGGAAAGTAAATGGAAAGGTTGTTGATGGACAGACAGGCAATACGTATACTTACACAGCTGATGAGAACGGCACAGGAGCCGCAATCACCGTACAGTTCGTACAGATTGATTATGCAGTAAGCTGGAGCGCAGTAAACGGTACAGTGAAAGCAGAGGATACATCAGGTACAGAATATGAAGGCAATAAAGCCGATATACGTGGCGGAAGTAAGGTGACATTTAGTGCAACACCAAAAGAAGCTTATAAAGTAAGCTGCTGGAAAGTAAATGGAAAGGTTGTAGACGGAGAAAATGCAAATACATTTACATTTACTGTTCCAAGTGGTGCAAAAGAGACACCAGAAGTTGCTTCTTATAAAGTAGAGGCAGTTTGTGAGAAAGACCAGTTTACATTAACTTATGCACAGCCTTCTAATGGAACGCTCACAGCAAGGGGAGCGGCAGGCGAAGTTGCAAGTGGCGATAAAGAAATGGCGATGAAAAATATACATTTACTGTGAAACCGGATGCAGACTATATCGTTGAAAGCTGGAAAGTAGACGGTCAGGTAATTGACAGCCACAGCACTTCCTATGAAGTGACAGTAAAGAAGAATACAGAAGTTTCTGTACGGCTTGTTCCTGCGTCTTATAAAGTAACTTATAAAGTAAACAATGAGCAGGGTAAACTTCTTGTTGGTAAAGATACAGAGGAAAAGACCGATGGAGAAATTTCAGCAGCATATGGAACAAGTATCAAGTTTACTGCAGTATCCAATAAATTCTGTCATATCAAAGGCTGGAAGCTTGATGGAACAGAAGTCACAGATACGACAGAGGGAATAAGCATAAGTGCAGATGGTTCTGAACTGACTCTTTCCGAAGTTAAGAAAGAGCATAGTGTAGAAGCAATATTTGATGCAGCTACAATGTATGAAGTTTCTTACGAAGTTGATGAAACAAGTGAAGGTGTTGCTTCTAATGCAGGAACTCTTAATGCGAAAGCTGGCAACACAGACCTTAAGCTTAAAAAAGATCAGACAACCACAGTAGAAGGTGGAAAAACTCTTACATTTACGGCAGTTCCAGTGAGTGCAGACTTTATGGTAGCAGGCTGGTATGTGAATGGTAAGAAAGTAGAAAATGAACTTTCCAATACGTGTGTCATTGAAAAACTCGACAAGAAAGTACATGTAACTGTACAGTTTACACAGTATAAAGGATACGCACTTCCAGTCAGTGGTGAAGGCTATGCACTTTCTGAGATGAAGAGAACACCAGATGATACAACACCAGACACGGAAATCCGTGAAAATGGAACGCTTTCCTTCAAGGTAGCACCAGATACAGATAATAAATATATCCGTATTGATAAGCTGGTTATTAACGGATATGACTGCCTGGCTGATAAGCTTTCAGAAGGAAAAGAACAGCCAGAGAACTGTACCTTAGTAGAAGTACAAAAGAATGAGGATGGAAGTTATGTGATAACCGTTTCAGGAATCACAGGAGAAATCCAGACAGATATTACTGCCCACAAACATACCTTAAAGAAGGTGGATAAGGTAAATCCAACCTGTACAAAAGCAGGAAATAAGGAATACTGGATCTGTGAGGATGAAAATTGCAAGGAAATGTTCTTAGAAGAAGCAGCTATGAAGGCGGTACAGTGGAAAGATATTTTACTTCCGGCAACAGGTCACAACTATCAGAATGGTATTTGCAAGAACTGTGGAGCTAAAGATCCGACATATGTAGATATTCATCCAGGAACGCCAAAAGTAAAAGCAAAAGCGAAAGGTGATCGAAAGATTAAACTTAGCTGGAGCAAGGCAAAAGATGCACAGGGCTACATAGTATATCGCTATAATGCAAAGACAAGGAAATATGCTGTGATTGCTAATACAAAGAAGACTGCCTATACAGATAAGAAGCGTACGCCGGGAACGGTATACAGATATCTTGTAAAAGCATATGGTGTATCTTTGAATAAAAAAGTAATTTATGGACAGGTATCTAATTGTGCATCTGCTGTTACAAAGCCGCAGACTCCAAAGATTACATCTGTAAAGAAAGATGGAACGACAAAGGCAGCAATTCAGCTTAAAACAGAACGTAATGTTAAAGGATATCAACTCTATGAGTACATGTGGCAGACGAAGAAGTTTAAACTTGTTGGAAAGATTGAGGGTAAAAAATATTATAAGTATGACAGTAAAAAGAAGAAATTTACCCGCGATAGAAAGTCTAAAGTTGTACAAAATGCAAAGAAAAAGACAATTTCTGTAAAGATTACAACAAACAATGTAAACTTTAAACGTTACAGAAGATATCGTTTCAAAGTACGTTCTTATGTAAAGTATAATGGCAAGCAAATTTTCAGTAAGCTTTCTAAACAAAAGATTGTAACTCGTTAAACAGGAAATATGATCTGTGTTTAAACTAAAAGAGACTTCCCGGAAGGTTCGGATGCCTCCTCCTTCCGGGAAGTCCTTTTTGTCTTTACAAATAGATAAATATGTGGTTTGTGAGAAGCATATTCTTTCTTGACTGCATGGCAAAATCAGCCTATTATAAGAGTTAGAAAAGGCAGATATCTTTTTAATTTTTTTATAAATATATCTGCAGGTGTTGGAGGAAAATGTAGTATGGAAGGCAAAAGACTGACAAGTTATGCGATGGAAGAATTAGAATGTCCAAAGTGCGGGCATAAGCATTCCCTTAAAAAGTATAAGGTTATTAATGTAACAGAGAAGGCAAAATTAAAAGAAGAAATTATGAAGAACAGGCTGTACCAGTTTAGCTGTGAAGAATGTGAGTATATGGCACCGCTTACATATGACAGTTTATATGTGGATAGCCAAAGAAATATTATGATTTACATGGCACCGGTCATGAATGCAGAGATTAAAGCAGAGATTGCGGAGCTTGAACAGGAAAAGGGTATAGATAAACGTCTTGTAGATAATATTAATGATTTAAAAGAAAAGATTATGATTGCCGATAATCATTTAGATGATCGTGTGATTGAGATTATCAAAATCATGTATATTGACCAGATGAAAAAGGAAATGGAAGACGACACACTTTTGAATATTCTTTTTGATTATAATAGAGATAACTATTGTTTTTTAGTCTTTTTCCAGAAAAAAGGAATAGGGAAGATTCCGCTGACAAGAGAGTTTTACCGTCAGGTGGAGGACAAGTACAAAGATGCAATTAAAGAACATTCTATGGACAGCTTTATGAAAGTAGATATGGAATGGGCAGGAAAGATTCTTTTTAAAAACCACAATAAATTTAATTAAAAACAATTGATTAAAAAGAAGTAAAAAGTTCTTGCACTCTACATACTGTTATGGTATAATAAGAACGCTGTTTGAAATAAGATAACTATTGAATATAATTAATTAATGAAACATATATTGGAAGAGGTGAATAAGATGCGCGAGGGAATCCATCCAAATTACTATCAGGCAAAGGTTGTATGTAACTGCGGTAACGAATTCGTTACAGGTTCTACTAAAGAAGACATCCATGTAGAAATTTGTTCTAAATGTCATTCATTCTACACAGGACAGCAGAAAGCTGCTAAGGCTCGTGGACGTATTGACAAGTTCAATCGTAAATATGGCATGAATCAGAATTAATAACCGTAAGGTTTTAAATTAGGCGGCGGTGCAATGTATCACAGAGAATGTTGTGATGTTGTACCGTCGCCTAATTTTGGTTATACCAGATGTGAGATGACACACATCTTGCAGCAAGAATGCGAGGCATTCTTGAAAGGAGGTGCTCTTTGAAAAAGACAAGTATTGGAGGACAGGCAGTAATGGAAGGGGTCATGATGAAGAATCTTGACCGTTATGCAGTTGCTGTTCGGAAACCAGATCATGAAATAGAAGTAATGACGGACGAGTATAAAAGCCTGGGAAGTCGTTATGCGGTTCTTGGCTTACCAATCATACGTGGAGTTGTTAACTTTGGAGAGTCTTTATATATCGGATTAAAAACATTATCCTATTCTTCTTCTTTTTATGAGGAAGAGGATTATGAGCCGGGAAAAGTGGAACAGTTTTTTACAAAAATTTTTGGAGATAAGTTAGAAAGCGTTCTGATGGGAATCACAATGGTCATTTCTGTTATATTGGCGCTTGGAATTTTTATGGTACTTCCATTTTTCCTTACGAATCTGATGAAAGGATTTCTGCCATCTTACAGTATACGTACCCTGATTGAAGGAATCATACGTGTGGCATTATTTCTTATATATATATGGCTCATATCTAAAATGGAAGATATAAAGCGGGTGTTCATGTATCATGGTGCAGAACATAAGACGATTAACTGTCTGGAACACGGTGAAGATCTGACACCGGAAAATATTAAAAAGTATTCGAGGCTTCATAAGCGTTGTGGAACCAGTTTTCTGCTTATTGTTATGATTGTCAGCATTGTCGTATTTATGTTTATTCGTGTGGACAGCTTAGTATGGAAGTTTGTGCTGAGAATCCTTCTCGTTCCGGTTGTGGCAGGTATTTCTTATGAATTTATTCGTCTGGCAGGAAGAAGCGATTCGAAGATTGTGAATACGTTAAGTAAACCAGGATTGTACTTGCAGTATTTTACAACAAGAGAGCCAGATGAGGAAATGATGGAAGTTGCAATTAAGGCAGTAGAAGGCGTTTTTGACTGGAGAGAGTATCTTCGGGCAATGCATAACGGCGAACTGGAGGATTAGCTATGACAATCCGGGAAGTTTTAATAAATATACGAGAACGACTGCAAAATGCAGGGATTGAAGATTTTGAATATGAAAGCTGGGCATTTCTTGACTGGAAACTTCATATCGACAGAGCTGAATTTTATATGAACCCGAATGGGGAGGTAAAGGAAGAACTTTTAGCAGAGTTAGAAAGTGTTCTGAAACAAAGAGAGCAGCGAGTGCCTTTGCAGTATCTTATGGGTGAATGCGAATTTATGGGATATGATTTCTATGTGGATGAACGAGTGCTGATTCCGAGACAGGATACGGAATGTCTGGTGGAACTGGCGGTGGAAGATATTCGGAATAGAAAGACACAGAACCGATGTGAGTCTAATAATACAGCAGATCAGAAAAATGAACAGAAAGTCAAAGTGCTGGATTTATGCACTGGAAGCGGCTGTATCGGCATTTCTGTAGCAAAGCTTTGCCCGGATACCGAAGTGACTCTTGCAGATATTTCTGAGGGGGCGTTATCTGTAGCAAAAAAGAATGCACAGAACCTGGATGCAGGTGTTACCTTAATCAAAGGCAATCTTTTCGAAAATATCGAAGGCAGATTCGATTACATTTTATCGAATCCACCGTATATCCCATCAGAAGTAATCGAAGGCTTGATGCCAGAAGTAAAAGAACACGAACCGCGACTCGCCCTTGATGGCGAAGCAGATGGTCTTAGCTTTTACCGAGAAATTATAAATGAGGCGCCTGATTACCTGAATCCAGATGGACGAATTTATTTTGAAATCGGGGCAGAACAGGGAGAAGACTTAACCCATCTTATGAACGAGAGAGGATTTTCCGAAGTAAAAGTGCATAAAGATCTTGCAGGACTTGACCGAATCGTGACGGGCATATATAGTAGGAAGTAATTGCTATAATAATCTGATTTAAAATAGATATGCAGTTTGGGTAACAGTGAAATATGATAAAAGATATAACTATTTAAGAACACATAAAAATAAAATCTGGATAGTCATTTAAAGTTTAAGAAAATGTAAATCTGGAACATAGATGGTTATCAAGGTATAAGAAGGCACAGCAATAAACTTGAATGGTTATGAATAAAAGTTATAGTTATAAAAGCGCAAGAAAACAGGAGGAATAAAGATGTTTGATAAATTAGAGGATCTTGTAAAACGTCTCGATGAGGTTATGCAGGAACTTAGTGAACCAGATGTAGTTAGCGACCAGAATCGATTCCGCAATCTGATGAAAGAGCAAAATGAGCTGGCTCCTATCGTAGAAAAATATAAAGAATATAAAGAAGCAAAACAGACAATCGAAGACAGTGTAGAGATGCTTGAGGAAGAACACGATGAGGAAATGCGTGAGCTTCTGAAAGAGGAATTATCTGAAGCAAAGAAGAATGTAGAGCAGTATGAAGAGGAATTAAAGGTTCTCCTTCTTCCAAAAGACCCTAACGATGATAAGAACGTTATCGTTGAGATTCGTGCCGGTGCCGGTGGGGATGAGGCTGCATTATTTGCTGCTGAGATTTATCGTATGTACAAAAACTATGCCGAATCTAAACGTTGGAAAACAGAGTTCATTGATGTGAATGAGAACGGTATCGGAGGATTCAAAGAAGTTTCCTTTATGATTAATGGACAGGGCGCGTATTCCCGCCTGAAGTACGAGAGTGGAGTTCACCGTGTACAGCGTATCCCTGCAACAGAGTCCGGCGGACGTATCCATACTTCTACAATCACAGTAGCAATCATGCCAGAAGCAGAAGAAGTAGATGTACAGCTTGATATGAACGATTGCCGATTCGATGTATTCCGTGCTTCAGGAAATGGCGGTCAGTGTGTAAATACAACCGACTCCGCTGTTCGATTAACACATATCCCAACAGGTATCGTTATTTCCTGTCAGGATGAGAAATCACAGCTTAAGAACAAAGATAAGGCAATTAAAGTACTTCGTGCCCGTCTGTATGATTTAGAGCAGTCTAAAGCACATGATGCAGAGGCAGAACTTCGTAAGAGCCAGATTGGTACTGGTGACCGTGCAGAGAAGATTCGTACTTACAACTTCCCACAGGGACGTGTAACAGACCACAGAATCAAGTTAACCCTCCATCGTCTCGATGACATTTTAAATGGTGACCTCGATGAAATTATCGACAGCTTAACAGCAGCAGATCAGGCAGCAAAATTAAGCAAATTACAGGAAATGGAGCGTTAAAAATTATGCAGGAGTGGAAGAAAAATATCAGACAGGTTGTTCCTTATGTACCAGGTGAACAGCCAAAAAAAGCAAATGTAATAAAGTTAAATACCAATGAGAATCCTTATCCGCCTTCACCGAAGGTAAAAGAACAGTGTGCAAAAATCTGTGCTGAAACAGAAGAACTGCGTCTTTATCCAGATCCGACAGCTGGAATGTTAGTAGAGGCAATCGCAAAATATAAGGGATTAGACAGCAGTCAGGTCTTTGTCGGAGTTGGCTCCGATGATGTACTCGCCATGGCTTTTCTTACATTTTTTAATAGCGAAAGGCCGATATTTTTCCCGGATATCACTTACTCATTCTATGATGTTTGGGCTGATTTATTCAAGATTCCATATGATAAAAAGCCATTAGATGAGAACTTTATGATTAAAAAAGATGACTACTACTGGAAAAACGGTGGAGTCGTATTCCCGAATCCAAACGCACCGACAGGTGTGTTAATGCCACTTGATGAGATTGAGGACATTATCTCTCATAATCAGGATGTTATTGTTATCGTTGATGAAGCCTATGTAGACTTTGGAGGACACAGCGCACAGGAACTTCTCTCCAAATACGAGAATCTCTTAGTTGTGCAGACATTTTCCAAGTCCCGTTCCATGGCAGGAATGCGTATCGGTTACGCAATGGGTTCTGCAGAATTAATCAAGGCTTTAAATGATGTGAAATATTCCTTCAACTCCTACACAATGAACCGCACGTCCATCCTTCTTGGAACTGCATCCATCGAGGATGATGTGTATTTTAAAGAAACTGTAGAAAAAATTGTAAACACAAGAGAATGGTTCAAAGCAGAGATGAAAAAACTCGGCTTCACCTTCCCGGATTCCAAGGCAAACTTCCTTTTCGCTTCCCATCCGAAAGTACCTGCAAAGGAAATCTTTGAAGCAGCCAGAGAAAAAGATATTTATGTGCGTTACTTTGATAAGCCTCGCATTAATAACTATCTGCGAATCACAATCGGAACAGATGAGGAAATGGAAAAGTTCTTAAAATTCTTAACATCTTTTCTGAAAATCCAGAAATAAACATGGTATTATGATGAAATATATTGTAAAATATAAGTATTACAATATAAGACAATACAGGGAGGATTACTATGAAAAAGATTCTGTTTGCAGCTTCTGAATGCGTACCTTTTATGAAAACAGGCGGACTCGCAGACGTAGTAGGAGCATTACCAAAGGAATTTGACAAAAATGAGTGGGATGTACGTGTTGTAATGCCAAATTACCGCGGAATCCCAGAAGAGTACCGGAACAATTTTGAGTATGTTACTCATTTTTATATGGGAGTAGGGCCATACATTCCAAACGTATATGTGGGCATTATGAAGTACGTTTACAATGGCATTACTTATTACTTTGTTGATAACTTAGATTACTTTGGAGCAATGGAGCCATATTCCGATACAAGAACTGACGTAGAAAAATTTACTTTCTTCTGTAAAGCAGTTCTTTCTATCCTTCCAGTTATTGATTTCCGCCCAGATTTGATTCACTGTCATGACTGGCAGACAGGATTAATCCCGGTTTACTTAAAGACAGAATTTGCGGCAAACCCATTCTTCTGGGGTATTAAGACAATGATGACAATTCATAATCTTCGTTTCCAGGGTGTATGGGATATCAATACAATGAAAGGTTTAAGCGGACTTCCAGATTATCTCTTTACACCAGATAAGTTAGAGTTCAAAAAAGATGCGAACATGCTCAAAGGTGGAATCGTTTATTCCGACTTTGTCACAACCGTAAGTAACACTTATGCACAGGAGATTCAGACAGCATACTATGGCGAAGGATTAGACGGATTGTTAAGTGCGCGTAACCAGAGCCTTTTTGGCATTGTAAATGGTGTCGATTACTCCTTATATGATCCGTCAAATGATGTAAAGCTCTATCGTAACTATTCAGAATATAACCATCGGGAGGGAAAGGCTGCGAATAAAGCAGAACTCCAGAAACAGCTTGGCCTTGAAGTGAATCCGAACAAATACATGATCGGACTCATTTCCCGTCTGACAGACCAGAAAGGTCTCGATCTTGTACGCTACGCAATGGATCGTCTCATTGATGATAATACACAGATTGTCGTAATCGGAACCGGTGATCCTTCATACGAGGAAATGTTCCGTTACTATGCATGGTGTAACTCTGATAAAGTTTCTGCTAACATCCTCTATTCCGATGATTTAGCACATAAACTGTATGCGGCAGCAGATGCTTTCTTAATGCCATCCTTATTCGAACCATGCGGATTAACACAGATTATCGCTTTTCATTACGGAACGATTCCAATTGTCCGCGAGACAGGTGGATTAAAAGATACCGTTATACCTCTGAATGAATTCGAGGATACCGGAGACGGATTCTCCTTCAGCAACTACAATGGAGATGAACTCATCAATACAGTAAACTACAGTAAGTACATTTACTTTGAACAGCCAGAAATTTGGGATCATATGATAACGAGAGCGATGGAAAAAGATCTTTCATGGGGAGTTTCGAAGAGACGGTATGAGGAACTGTATAATACGCTGATTGGACGATAGATAAACAGACGCCGCTGGTAAAAAGAAGTAGTAGTAGGATTGCCAGAAGAACTTGCGAGAAGACCCCTAAAAAATTTATTGATTTTATTCCGTTGTGCTAAACGCTCCATTTTGCCCAGTAAAGCAGAAACTTTGCAGAAACGAATGCAAAGTTTCTATGGTCAAAATTCCGCAGCACAAAGTCATAAAATTCAATAAATTTTTTAGTGGTTCTTTTTCGTATTTTTTGAGCAATCCGATAGAATATCTACGGCGGCTGACTGTGGATGCTGGCACAAAATCAGAATTCACTTTCTCAAATTTTTTCACCGATTTGTTGTCGTATGAGTAAACATCCGCTATAAAAACTTTGAAAAATCGAATTTAAATACTATTTTTTTTATACTGTTATGGATTCACTGTGTTTTCTCATGAAATCACAGCTTTTCGGGGAATTCCCAAATCTCTC
>UMAP01052461.1_pt1 | contig 16370 bp, 16 predicted proteins | sample 1963731 | NCBI WGS metagenome assembly UMAP01 (sample SAMEA4835918, study PRJEB28245) | human gut metagenome | biome: gut microbiome; material: fecal sample | place: Denmark | collected 2008 | reverse complement strand
CAAAGTTCGATAAATGGTTGATAAACTGTTGCAAAGCAACACATGCAGACTGTAACTATCCAATTTATCAAAAATGTAAGAATTCTAAAATCATTGTAATTTTTATCTGCACTTTCCGTTACCATACTATTACCTACCCCAGCCAGACAGGAACTAAAAACTACTGTTAAAATTCCCATAACCGAGGACATAATGAAATAATAATTTTGATACATAGCAAGAACAGTCAAACCTAAAAAAGCCGAAATGACAATCGTGTCTGCAGAATTTACAATTGTTGCACCGAGTTTTGCGGTAAATAAGTCTTTGATTCTCTGATTTATTGTTTTAACCGTTTTATCAGGCAAATTTCCATTGGGTTCCATATCCGGATATAAACGAGATGCTGCTATTGCAGTAATAACGTTCGCCATTGCCTGGGTGAAGAGCATAACAATAATGTAAAGATAATAATTATGGAACAGCCACAAAATAACCAGCTGTATCGCATATTGAAGCGTTGTTGTTAAAATTGTTATTTTACTCGCTACATCACTTCGTTGATAAGCTTGTAACAAGGAATTTTTATAGGCAAATAGCCAATATGTCATTACCGTGGCCGCTAAATTTAACAGATATAAAATATAAATATTTAACTGTCCAGGAATATCTCCACTTATTAATTTTGGAATCAAGGGAGTCAATAATGCGCCAACGCATGCGATTATCAATCCAATAAAAAAATAATATTTTTTATATAGCTTTAATAATGCACAAATCGTAGCTTTGTCATTCTCGGCAATTGGCTTATACATGCTGTAAACCATTGCTGAACCCACTCCAAGTTCTGCAAGATTTAAAACCTGCAAAATGGATGTAAACAAACTATTTAATCCTAAATACTCTACTCCCATCAGATAAATCATTGCCGTTCGCATTGTAAACGGCAATAAAATTTGGTAAAGTTTCAGGATGACTCCAAACACTATATTTCTTGTTGCGTTTTGAGTTCTGTTCATATCACTGTACCTTCTCTTTTTCTGCCAATACCATTTCTAAAATATCTGTTGTTTTATGTGCTTCAGCTTTCATAAATCTATGTTTATAGCAGAGGAATTCTTTATATTGATCATAATGATTTATAAGATTCCTAAAACGATTTTCCAAATCACCTTGCGACAAACATTTAAGATCAATACAGTAATCTGTTAAATTCATTTTTTCCATAAAGCCTTTCATTTTCTGCTCATACGATATCGAAATGAACGGCGTTCCCATCTTAGCAGAAAAAATATTACTGTGATACCGCATACCAATAACTGCATACAACTGACCTATCAAATATTGTTGAAAGTAAGTATCGTATCGTTCATCACTTGCTGTTACTACATAATAATCATTTATGTTGTAACAGAATTTACGCATCAAATCATAATCGTTTCCTTTTCCATATAGCTGTGGAATAAAAACCACACCATATCCAGCCTTTGTAAGACTCGAAAGAAATCCCTGAAATACATTGCGAATATTATTTGCAATTGATGGATCTTTGGAGTACACTGGATGCCACCGTAAATCAGTAATTGTAACTCCTATACATTTTTCATGTTTTTCTAAAAAGCTTTTCAATTCCGCATATTGATTCAACTTTTCTTGATTCTGTGTAATATTTACATCATGCTGAAAAGCCGAATCCAAAGTCAGCGAAACCTCTTTATTCGGAACAAAATCACGCACATATCCCTCGGAAATAGGATCCCTTAACACAATAGCCTCTGAATGTTCCAATATTTTTTTGCGCCACAAATTACGATTTTTCCTCTGAAATGGACCCATAGATGGAGCATAAAACATATATGGTTTATGCATTGCAATCAGTAAATCATAAATTGCGAGATAAGTCGGCTCATCACTATAATATGTGTCTCCAATGCTAGGACCACCTGGTGCATGTAAAATGATATCAGCTTTGGAAATCTCTGAAATCAATGCTTTCTCGTTTGAAGAAACTGACACCTTCCCTCCCGTCAAAACAGCAATTTTATGTGCAACTTTTGCCTTAACAGAAATTGGCATAAATTGATGGAGCATTTTCACATTTGAAGGCATATTAGGATATTTTGTACCAGCACCACGAATGGCCAGTGTAATTTCAACGCCTGGATATGCAACACTTATTTCATCTACCATCGCATGAACAGCCGCTTCATCTCCGCGGTTATCTGAATGACAGTTTATAACTAAAATTTTCATTATTTTTTCCTTATAAGTTAAATTTTTTCAACCAATCCGAAATTGTCAATGCCTGATAGCCAGTTTCAATATATGGTTTTTTTATAAAAGCATCATCTATCACAATATTGTCCCTGTCTACAATCATGATGTTTTCAGAATAAATCGGGTATTCTTTTATATGTGGATTCACTGTAATAACTTTTGTTTTTGTTAACAATGCATCAAACGAACGTGTAGTAGGTCCCTCTTGCTCAGGGTGTGGTACATCCAACATAGCCTTTGATTTTCGCATCACATTCAAATATTGTTTATAATTCAACGGAGTATCTTGGCAAAATTGATCACCAGAATTACTTGGATCATACAGATATATAAACAATCTATATTTCTCTCCATATCTCCTGTTGAGTTCATACGCAATCTGTTTGCGATCCGAATGTGCAGATGCAATGTATGCTATATCATATTCATCTTTTGCTTCATGTCCGCTCAGCGCACTCTGAACAAACATCGGCACGTAAGTTGCATGATACTGTTTACATTCGCTTATGTTATAAACATATCTTTCATTAAAATATTTCAGATGGGATTGCTTCAGTAAATTACCTATATCATCCCAAGCATAATATATAAATCTAGCATGAGGATTATTATTCCTTAGCAACGCATAAAAAGTGTCAGGAACATATGCACCATTGATGCAAAAAATCACCTGATAATAATCCCTTTCAAGCTTAATCTGGGCAAGAAAATCATCATAATATGAAATTTCGGCATTTTCTGCATCATGAATCAATACCTTCTCAAATAAATGTCGAAGTTTCCATCTTATCTTAGAACACTTAAAATATGTATTAATGACACACGAATCAAATTGATCACTATTAATAAGCTCAACAATATAGTCGTTCTGCAATGTTTTTTTCAAGCTTTCTTGATAGTCCATAAAAAATGGCATAATCAAAAGCAATCTATTTTTACATTTGACCTTCTTAATCATACCCTATTTCTCATTTGCAATGCTATTTTTTCATTAATATAACTCCAGAAATAGCGATTTTTAAGTAACTGAAATATACAAAGAAAATTCTTCTTAACATTTTTCTTTACTGTGCAAAAATCTTCATATGCCAGACAAGCTTCTTCAAATTTATCTGAATTCAGATACAAAAGAATATCTTCTTCATCTACTTGCAAAATGATGTCCCTATGTTTATATAAGTATTTGCGCAACACATACTGCTTTACATAATTACTTTGAGATATTCCACATTTTCTTACTCGATATCTTAAATCATATCCATCACAGTTTCCAACCTTATAGCCTCTTTTGAGTACCCTAAGTAGAAAATCATAGTCTTCGCAATATAGAGCCTTTCTATATCCATGCAAACAGTCAAACACTTCTTTTTTTCCGAGCCAAGTGGGATGCGGCAAACATGTCCCATATTTCATAAAACGAACGATTTGCTCATTCCTAGTAGGAAAGTGAAGCGTACCAAATTGGACATCCTGTTCATCAATCAGTATCAAACTACTACCAATAAGATCAAGATTTTTTTGTTCTATACAACTGACTTGCTTTTTTATACGACTTGGTTCACTTATATCATCAGCATCCATACGCGCAATATAATCTCCATGCGAAAATCCCAATGCTCTATTTAAACTTTCGACCAAACCAATATTATTGTTGTTTACATATACTTTAACTCTTGAATCTTGCCTAACCAACTCATTCAGTTGATTTTCCAACTGCTTATTTAAGGGATTATCGTTAATAATTATAAATTCGAGATTTCTATAAGACTGATTCAAAATTGAATTTATACTTTTATTCAATTCACTTACCGATTCATTATATATGCTCATGATCACTGTCACTAATTTTTCTGACATATAACTCATCTCCTAAATTTGATTTTTCGTTTGTTTTTGTTCCTGACATATCTACTTTGTAACTCATCTACGGTAATTTTCTCATTTTTGATAGAGTCAAATGCCATAAATACAACAACCAGGATATAGAAATATTGCGTAACTTTATAAAGTTCTGTATTATCTGTCAAATAGGTTATAAACAAATAAATTGTACACATTGCATAGCCTTCGTACGCACGATACCCAAATACACTTCTTACTTTATTTGGAATTTTAATAAAAAAATACGCTAGCCATAGTCCAAAGATCCAAAACCCACATTCCGCATACATTCTTAGTATATCACTATGTATATTGGCAACCTTAAACCAATAGTAATCCTCCTTAAAAATTACATTCATAGCATTTCTGCCAAGTCCCAAAAACGTAGGGGAAAAATTTGTTAGATCATAGAACACCTTATAGTAAGCACTTCTCCCTGCTGTAAAATCTGTATTATCGAATATTACCAAGTTCCAAAATCCACCAAACGATACAAGTAAAACAAAACCATATATGATTAAAACGGTTCCTACCATAGCTCGTTTGATTAATTTTTCACGATTCTTCACCTTTGTAGATTTAAGAGCAAAATTCAATAGTAATACAACCAGTAAACCCAATATAGCAATTCTCTTTGCTGCCAAAATTGTAGCAATAATTGCCATAAGAAAAACTAAGAATTCTTCTGCCGTATATTTATTTTTCTGAAATGCATAATAAATGATTAAAAAACCAACACCGTATGCCAAATCATGAAATTCAAAGAAATATGTTTGCTTTACAATTGAAATACTTACAGCACCTATATACGCCAACACCAGCGCAACAGAACTATACTTTAATGCTTTTTTTCCAAAAATATAAATAATTGCACCGGCTGAGCACCCATTGATAAATGTTTGAATATTTGTTGAGAAAAATCTGTTTTCCGTAATTCCTAAAAAAATCAATATCAATGTATACACATAAATAATAACCCTAATTTTCACGTTTTCTTTCAGCAAAACATTCATCACAATATTTTTTTCAGTATTCAAGCAACTTGATTTTTTTGTAACAACATACTTAATCACTGCTGCAACAATCCAAAACAAAAGACATGAATAAGTAATGCTATCACTAATTCTCGTTAAACTATCACCTAAATACTCACTAAATGCAAATGCGAGCGTAATAATTAACAAAATTTCCTTAATTTTATTATTCATTGTTATTTCCTTTTTTTATATAAGCTGGAACTCCAACAAGTACTGCCCCTAGTTCCTCACACGACTTAATAACCACTGCACCTGCACCAATTTTCACGTTATTGGCGATATGCACATTACCAATAATCTTAGCACCAACTCCAATATCAACATTATCACCTATTATTGGACAACCATTATCGTTTCCATTATTTCCTATACAATTATCACCATGTAAGACACAATTCTTTCCTACTCTAGCTCCCCTATTCACAACAATATTGCCATAATGCCATATGTGTAATCCCTCTGCAAATACATCAGGTGGGATTGTAAATCCAAGTTTTCTTCCTAAAATATTTGTTTTTATTCTATAATATACTTTAAAAAATATTGTTTTAGCAGCTTCTTCACCTCTTAAATACTTTTGAAATTTATATATATAATATTCATGTTCTCTCAAAACAAGTGCTCTTAGATAACTCTTATTATCCTTAAAATATATGGACTTGATATGTTCCATCACAATCATTACCTCTTTAATTTTATTATTATCCCTTATTACCTGCCAGATAATTCTTTACACTGAGCATCAGACAAATCAAAATATACATTCTATTTTGAAGAAGTTTTAATAGCATCACATGATCCTTTTGCAACTTCCCCTTTATTGTTACCAAATACAAAATATTCTTCTGGAACATCTTGTCCTCACGGATTTGTATTAAATATCTAGTCTGCGCCCACATAGACTCCCACTTTTTATATCTAGACTGCGTGATAGCTCTTCCGGCTGTTTGTAAAACTTTCACCGCAAACAATTTATCAAAATCAGCAAGCTCCCAATTATTTTTCTTCTTTTCAATTTCTTCAAAAATTCTTTTAAAAGTAAAATAATAATTTTCATCAAACTTTCCAGTCATTCCTGACCCACAACGATAATCGTAGATAACATGATTCAAATATACAAAAGTTTTAGCATTACTAAAAAATTCAATAGACTGCAATGTATCTTCACCAGTACTAATTCGTCCAAACTTTTCATAATCTTTATCTACATCAATGCAGGTACGCTTGATCATCTTTCCACACACACTCACAATGCTGTGGCGACTTAGGTATTCTTTTAGAACCTCTTTTTTTTCTACAGAACAGTCTTGAGCAGTCGTAAAAATATCCTTAAATGCAATTGTCTTGTTTTTTCCGTCATAACTATTGTGATTATAAATTACAACATCCGGATAATTATATTTTTTTACGATATTATTCAGCTTTTTAATAGCTTCCTCTTCAAGTAAATCATCTGAGTCACAATTTATAACATAATCACCTTGTACCTGTTTAAATCCAAAACGTCTAGTCCATAGAAGACCATGATTGGTATTATGAAAAACACGAATTGTTTCTGGATATTTTTTTAGATATTCATCACAAATTTCCCCACTTTTATCAGTTGAACCATCATCAATTAAAAGTACTTCACAATCTTCTTTGAATTGTTTGGTCTGACTCAGTATGGAATGCAAGCATTCATCCAAATACGCTTCCACATTATATACAGGAATTACAATACTAAATAACATTTTACATTCACCTACTTTTAATATTATGAATATAGTCCAAGATCAAACACGTATTCATCTACATATTTCCCGTCATTTAATATATAGCTAAATTTTGAACCTTGTGTAATGGACGTGATCAGATAACGACACCTTGAAAGAAGAATCATTTTTGCCAGATACTTTTGTCCTCTTGATTTTTTGTCCTTTTCCAACACATTTGATTTACTCAGTACATCCTTTCCTTCATAATTTCTTATAAATGTATCAAAAGAAACTAATTTAATCATGTCACCAAATTCATTTTTTAATTCATCAAATATATTACCATCTTCCGTCACAAGAAAAATTGGTGCCTTATATTTGTTTTCAAATTCTCGAATTTTACATTTCATTTGATTCACTGATGGCTGAACATATTCTCCAGATGGTTTTAATTTCACATAATCAGTGCCTCTAATATATACTCCAATGCACTTTTCTATCTGTAGATTTCTTGCTTCCAGATCTACAATGTTCAATACATCTTCATTAAATTCAAGATTTTCTCGAAGTATTTTTCCGCTTAAATTTCGTACTTCCTTACTGCGAAATACATCAGACTCAAAAAGATTATTGGGATTGATTGTTTTAAATGTCCATCCAGATAAGTAAACGTTTTGACTCTGATAAACATCTTCTTCCATTAATTCTGATGGCTGCTTAAAAAAGAAATCCCAAGTATTATTTTTACCATCATAATACTGAGTCTTATAGTTTTTCCAATCTACAAAGGGTACATATCCCTTTCTTTTTGCAAAATCAATGTAAAGTATTTGCTTATAAAGTAACGAAAGTAATCCCTCTACACCATCTTGGTAATCTGGTTTTACAATATATACTGTCTTATCTTGATTTTTCTGACCAAATGAAATTTTCTTTTGCAAGATATCTCTTCTGGCAAAAGAATAATATAAATATTTTACACGATATCCTAAACGTGGATGTTTTCTTTGAAAATTCAGTCCAATTGGCATCTTCTATGTCCTCTACTAACAAGTAATCCTTTATTACTACTCCTCAATCCAATTATACGCATAACACAACATTATTTTTTCTATTGATTTATCGAAAGTTTTTCTACAATATGTTCAAGTTCTTCATTAAACTTTTTATTATTACTTTTCATTCCATGCCCCATACCTGCAACAATCTGATCATAGTTCATGATAATATCTCCCAGCGTCTCAATATCCTCCACCGGAATAATTGTTCCCATTCTTTTTGCCACATTTCGTGCAAATTCCACCTGATGATCGTTTACATGTTCATTAAATTGATGCTGTCGTGGCACGACAATCGGTGTTTTTCCAATCTGCAACGGCATAATGAAACTCGCAGGTCCCCCATGTGTTATTACTATACGGGCATCCTCTACGTTTTTAACCATCTGCTGATATGGAATTAATTTACTCCACTGACAATATTGAGGCTCATATGTACTAAATCCAGTCTGGATAATCACATCTTCCTAAATAATACCGTTCTTTTTCAAATCATCAACTTTCTGAACCAGTCTGTTAAATGGCTGTTCATGTGTTCCCACTGTCACAAAAATCATCGTTTTCTCCCCTTATTTAAAATATGCTTCCAAGGTTTATAGCTTTCGGATATACCTTTTTCTGTTCTTCCCATTGAACAATAAACTTATCAACAAGAGGATAAACCATTTTTCCAGTCATAGTTGGCTTGTCAATTCGGTCAAAGACTTCAATATAAATTAATTTTGCTCCCATTAATTTGCCAAGATAAAAAAATGGAACTGCTGGTGCCGCACCACAGGAAATAATCAAATCAGGTTTTTCGGAACGAAGAACTTTCCAGGCAATTTTTGTATTTATTATAAGTGCCTTAAGACTACGATTAGTTGGATAATAACAAGGGTACATTTTTTCACCCTCAAGTAAACTTCGAGCGTCTTCTTTGTCAAATGTTACCCAAAATCGCTCCTTATCTTTCCAAAAAGGTTTAAGCATATAGAGATGAGTTAAATGACCTCCTGATGATCCAACTAAACATACTTTCATTTTTTCACTCCTTATATTCCATCAATAATTTTTCCAAAAACACTTTTTTCTGTTACCTTTTGGCCTTTGTATCGTCACTTTATATTATAACTTATCTAAAAAACAATCACATAGATCCGTCTTTCTTCGCAACAACCATCACCGTCTTCAAAAGAATCTTAATATCTAACCCAATATCCCAGTTTTCAATATATTCTTTATCCAGTCTCACAACCTCTTCGAAGTCCGTGATGTCGCTTCGTCCGCTGACCTGCCACATACCGGTAATTCCCGGCTTGATTGCAAGTCTTGCTTTATGTCGCGGTTCATACAGGTTGGTCTCCGAAATCAACGGCGGTCTCGTTCCTACAATGGACATATCCCCCTTGAGCACATTAAAGAACTGCGGAAACTCATCCAGGCTCGTCCTTCTGATGAAATCTCCCACCCCGGTCTTATGTGACCCATCCGGCAGCACCTTATTTCCAATTACTCTGGGGTCAAAGTCCATCTTGAACATTTTTCCATCGCCCAGTTTGTTCTCTTTCATAAGCTCGGCTTTCCGCGCTTCCGCATCCATGTACATGCTGCGGAATTTGTACATTTTGAATTTCTTTCCGTTCTTTCCCACACGTTCCTGGGAGAAGAAAATCGGGCCCGGGGATGCCAGGTAGATGGCGGGGCCAACAAAGATGGTAATAATTCCTGTGAAAATACAGCCAACCAGTCCGCCGCAGATATCCATCAGGCGCTTCATAAAAAGCTGCCCGAAGGATGCATAGTTCAGACTTGTGGTCAGAACTGTGTAGCTTCCAACCTTTTCCACAAACTGTCTTTTGCCAGTCTGATTGGTGATTTTTGCAAGGTTCAGATGAACGGTTACGCCGGTTTCGGTGAGCTTGTCGATAAGCCCGTCCGGATATGGCAGATTTTCGGAAATGACGATCAGCACCTCGTCAATCCACTCCTGGCAGACGTACATAGGCACGTCACTTTCGCCTGCCACAACAGGGACGTCACAGATTTTCTCACCGGTGCAGTCCTCATCGATCACAACCACTCCGGCAAGGGAATATCTTGCATAATTGTTTTCCTGCATGCTGTGCACTACGTTCTCTGCTACCGCTTTGGAGGTGATGATCAGCAGCTTCTTGTCGCCGCCGTTTTCCATTTTTTTATGTAAGGAATTTTTCCAGATTTCTCTTATGGCATAGGTAAGAACCAGGTAGATTACAATTGTGGTGATCAGGATCATTCTGGAAAAGCTCTGGCCTTCCTGGATTATGAACAGGTAAGCGATTGCAAGAGCACCTACTGCCACAGCATTTTTCAAGGTGGTGACAAATTCCTTATAGTGACCTCTTTTCAGAACGCTTTTCATGGTGCCGGAGGTGAAGATCACCACCAGGTCAGCAAAGCCAAGGAATATTGCCATATTTCGATACAAAATATCTCCATACACATTGAATCCGTACCCGCGGAATGCATATGCCAAAATAAATGCCAGCTGCAGACAGATCATATCCAGAACAATAAAATCCCCATGCTTTAACCAGCCCTCTGAGTCCTTCCGATACATATTTTCCTTTTCCCTCCCAAGTACTTTTCTTCCGTTCAGCTTATCTAGAACCTGTTTTGGTAAATACAGTTGACAGAATCCTTCCATTCTCTAAAATGCTATGGCGAAATCTATTTTTATTTATAACTTATCTAAATTTATATTTTCCCGCCAACGCTTTCCGGTTATGCTTTTTCTCAGGCATATTCAGGTCACATCACTCCTAATCTGTAACCACCGTTTATGCGTCAGCGGTATTATTTATTTCTTTTTTTCCAATTTCGACAAATTTCACCATTCCAGTCTTCTTAACAAAATACCACCCTGCCATATTAGTGTCAACCCCCCCAGGTTTCTTTCTGGCTTTTCCGGCAAAGTTTGGTAATTTTATCCACTTAACCCGATTTTCCCACTGGTTTTTTCCACTACTTTTTCATAAAATGTTTGATAAACAAATACATAAGAATCACCAGCGCCCCAAAGTACCCCAGCACTCCAAAAGCCGGAATTCCCATTATCTTCGGTGTCATGTCTGTGGTGCAGATAATACTGGAGCTGATCAGAAGTGCCATTACCCAAAGACCAAGCACAATGTTCCGGATCAGACGGCGCATCAGCCACGCCAGGTCATCGGAGGCGTGTAGGTCCAGGTTGATCTTGGTCTGGCCTTTCATACAGCCCTGCAGGAAATCTGCTGCCAGCGCAGGGATATCCACAGCGCGGAGCATGGAGCGATACAGCTTTTTTCCAGTGCCCTTCATCTGCTTCTTCCAGTTCCCTTCATCCAGAAGGTTTCCTTTCAGACGGGCAGCTGCAATCTGTACCATATTGATCTCCGGGCTGATATCTGCCAGTACCCCTTCCATATGCGTCAGTCCTCTTGCAAGCATGGTAAGGCCATGGGGCATGACGATCTTGTTCTCTTTCATTACGTCCATCAGATCTGTGAGGATTTCTACGATATCGATTTCGCCAAAATCTGCGGTGCCGTATTTCGCCATAAGGTCGCGGATGTCTGTGTAAAGGCGGCTCTGATTGGGTTTCCCCTTGAATTCTCCAAGTGCCAGCACTGCATCCTGGATTTTTCCAATGTCATTCATCGCCACTCCTTCGATAGCCTGCCCGATCAGCTCGCGGTCACGATCATTCAGCCGTCCCATCATTCCCATGTCGATCCATACGATCTTGCCGCCCTGGATCATTACATTTCCCGGATGGGGGTCTGCGTGGAAAAAGCCGTCGTCCATAACTTGCTTGATAAAATTATCCACAAATTTGCTGCCGATCTCATCAAGGTCATAGCCGCCTGCAAGAAGTTCTTCCTTATGGTCAATGGGAATACCATCGATGTATTCCATAACAAGGACACTGGCTGTGGTATATTCTCTGTAAAGAATGGGCGTTTTTACAAATGCTACATTTTTATTTTTCCTGGAAAATTCTTCCATGTTGGCGGCTTCTGTCAGGAAATTCATCTCTTCCTGGGTGACGCGCCACAGCTCTTCCAACACAAGATTCAGATCTACCGCTTCCTTGATGCTTACCGGGGGAAGGAGCTTCACCGCCTTTTTCATCAGGCCGATATCGCGGGCCATGATCTCGTAGATGCCCTTTCGCTGAACCTTTATCACAACTTCTTCGCCGGTTTTTAGGACGGCGCGGTGTACCTGGGCGATAGAGGCTGAGCCAAGGGGCTTCTCCTGGATTTCCTGAAATTCTTCCTGCCAGGGACAGCCGAAGGCTTCCCGGAGGACTTCTTCTACTTCCACAAATGGCATGGGGTCTACATCAGAGCAAAGCTTCATCAGCTCGTCGCAGTAGCGCTTGGGCAAAATGTCGGAGCGCATGGACATGATCTGTCCCAGCTTGATGAAGGTGGGGCCGAGGTCTGTGAGAATAAGGCGGAGCTTCTCCGGGGAGACGCCTCGGGTGATGGCATACTTGTGGAGGACGGCTGTGATTTCTTTTAGCCTTTCTTTATACGTGCCGGTGTCTTTGCCATTTGACTTCTTACCAGCTGTGCTGTTTTTCTCATTTTTATCCTGTTGGTTTTCCACTTCAAGATTCTTTCTTTGTGCCTGGTCTGCTTCTGACTTCATCGTACTGTCATTCTTTGTCACGCCCATGTCTGTTCCCCTTACTGAAAAGGCAGGATTCGGGTACTCTTTCTCCTCATCCTGCCTTCATAAATTTCTTTATTTTGTTCTGCAATGCCGTTCAGGATTTCCTGCTGCACTTCTTAAACAAGGCAATACTATTTCTTTTTCGGAAAATGTTATTGCTTATTCCTGAGGGTCGTCCTCGTATTCTTCTTTGGCTTCCTCCACTTCTTCTGCCTCTTCCTCTTCTTCGGCAGTCTCCTCTGCGTCCACGTCTTTTGCCTGCATCTTGCTGATCTGCTCTTTCAGGGCGGCCAGCTGATCCGGAGTCATTTTGCCAAGGACTTCCTTCAGCTCGTCCGGGTTGGATGGCTTCAGAGTTACGTTTACGTTCTTCTTCACGCTCTCTTTGATATTGTGCTTCAGTTCCTGATTGAGGACCTTGCCCTGTTCTACAGTGAGCTCACCTTTCTTTACCAGTTCATCCAGAACTTCTTTGGATTTCTCTGCGGTCACTGCTGCAGTGCCGATTCCTGCAAGTAATATTTTTTTGATGCCTTCTCCAAGCTCCATAGTGTGTGCTCCTTTCTTATTTACAGCTGTATCTGCCAACTCCCTGTGGAATTTTCGTTTCCAGCAGATGGGACTTCTCATAAAAATCCAAGAAATACCAGCCCTTTAGGTACGAAAATGATCAATCCGACGATGGCGGCCATGATTGCGGCGATCAGGACGGCGCCTGCGGCAGTGTCCTTGGCGATCTTCGCCAGAGGCTTGTACTCACTGGTTACCAGGTCTACCACGGATTCTACGGCGGTGTTCACCAGCTCCAGTGCCATCACCAGTCCGAAAAGGCCAAGACAGATGCACCATTCCACTGGGGAAAGCTTCAGGATGATGCCTGCGATCACTACCAGGACTGCCATGATACAGTGGATCTTCATGTTCCGTTCCTTGCGGATACAGGTGAAAATTCCTTCAAATGCGTATCCGAAACTTTTCGTAATTGGTGGTTTCTTGGGTGCTGTCATTTCGTACACTTCCTGTCTGTTGGTTTGGGAGTAGTATAGCATATTTTGTGAGAAATTACTATAAATTTAGATAATTTTTACAATTTTCTCATTATTGCTGTACGAATTGCAAAAAGGGCAAGCTGCAAAACAGGCCTGCCCTTACATACATTTTCTAAATATCCAGTTTACTAAAATCAATCACCAGGTTCTCATAAATTCCTGCTTTTACCGAATCCTGCAGTGCATATTGTTCCGCATCTCCTTTTTCAAAATTATATACAAATATCTGATTCTTAACCGCATCTATGATCCAGTATTCTCTTACACCTGCTGTTCTGTATTTAAAAAGCTTCGTATAATAGTCCATTCGTTTACTTGCAGGAGAAACAATCTCAATAATCCAGTCTGGTGCACCATTGCAGCCTTGATCATCCAGTTTATCCGGGTCACAAATTACTGAAATGTCTGGCTCTACATAAGTACCAGTCGTGTCATCCAGATATACTGCAAATGGAGCAGCATAGACTTCGCATTTCCCCTTATGGGAACGGATGTACTCAAGAATTCTGGCTGACAGTTCCATAGATATTTTCTGGTGTGTTCTGTTAGGTGGTGCCGTATAGTATATATGTCCATCAATAAGCTCCGCTCTCTCCCCTTCTGGAAGAGCATATATATCATCTATTGTATAAACTTTTTCTTCGAGTAATGGCATGTAATCAGTCCTTTTCGATGATTTCTATTACTTCTAAGTATATCGAAAGAACTTCTTCAAATCAACCATTTGAAAATGAATTTTCATTGATATAAATCAAAAAGCAGTTTATAACTTTATATCTTTCTGCCGTTCTTTTAGCTTCTTCATAACCGTAGGATACCGCTTATAATCTGTATGTGGCAATGCCTGTGCCGCTACCATTAATTCCAGGAAATCCTCCACTTCGGCGAACTGAATATAAACCATTTCTTCCAGGATCTGGTCGATGTCAGTGAGGAGACTCCGGTTTAAAAGAAGCTTCTGAGCTCCTTCCAGTGAGGAGTTTCCAGCGTTGATAATGTGGTCGCGATCCATATCGGGATACATGCCGATGGTGATGGCGGATTCTTTGGATACATGTTTGCCAAAGGCTCCTGCCACGTAGAAGCGGTCTGCCTGGTTTAAGTCAAGACCGGATTCACGGAGCATGATTTCTACCATAGTGTGAGCGGCGGATTTGGTGCGGATAAATTCGTCGATGTCCTTCTGGTAGAAGTACAGACCGGGGGCATATTCCACACAGAGCTGGTTGTCTCTCTCCTGAATGAGAGGGCTTTTTTCCGGGGAAAGCTTGCCGCGGATGTCGATCCAGCCCTCCAGAAAAAGCTCTGCGATCAGGTCTATGATGCCGGAACCGCAGATTCCCCGAGGTTCTTCCCCCGATGAATTCTCCTCATGATTACCTGAATTTTTCTCATGGCTTCCTGAGTCTTCCTTATGGCTTCCAATCACATGCACATAAATATTTCCATCCCTTATCTTCACTTCATCTACTGCTCCTATGTCCGCCCGCATTCCGGTACGCACCACTCCTCCCTCCAGCGCTGGTCCTGCTGCGCCTGCGCCGCAGAGAAGGAATTCTTTATTTCCGATCACCAGCTCGCCGTTGGTTCCGATATCGAAGAAAACACTGATCTCGTTTTTCTTGTATAATTCAGTGTCAATCATGCCACTGATAATATCGCCGCCAAGGTAGTTTGACTTGGCAGGATAACAATAAACGTAGCCTTTCAGCGGAATGTCCAGATCGCGCGCCAGCTGGAAGCCGGGGCAGTCGGCATGGACTGCGTGTGGGGTGTAAAAGACGCAGAAAGCGTCTATTCCCAGAAGGAAGTGAATCATGGTGGTGTTGCCTGCGATTACCATGGAGAGTGCGCTGCGTGAAATACTTCTCGCTTTTTGGGCAGCATTTTTCGCCCCTCTGTCGTCACACGATTCGCTCACACCGTTATTTTCTGTCTTTTGTTCAGAAGGTGTACCTTGCATTTCCAGACTTGCATCCAGCTTATCCAAACATTCACATATGGATTCCACTGTAGCCCGCCGCACTTCTTCCAGCTTTTCCCTATTATCTTTACAGTAAAAAATCCTGGACAGAATATCTGTCCCCCACTGGATCTGCTTATTGAAGCAGCTGACCTCTTTCAAAATCTCTCCACTGTTGCAGTCCAGAAGTCTCGCCACCACAGTGGTACTTCCCAGATCCACCGCCAACCCATAATGCTGCGCGGTGGTATCTCCTTCCTCAATCTCCACCATTTCCCAGTTTTCCCCATTCCAAGCAAGGGAAACCGTTATTTTCCACTTTGCGTTGTCTAGCAAAGGGTATAACTTCCGCAAAATGTGGACAGTTATATGAACTCGCTCTTCCACACCTGCTACCGCCAGGCTATCCAGGATCCGCTGCTGATCTGAGCGGGGATCGTCTTCAGTTGGGAGGGGGAGTTTGAGATATATTTTTCGGCTGAGACCATTCATCGTTTTTCAGCTCCTTATTCTTTACTCATTTTGAGTGCATTTATATATTCTATTCCTTTTTGGGTATTTTTTATTGACGTAATTCGAATTATTCTATATAATAAATATATGTATTTCAAATTTAATATATTTTCCCGAGCAGTTGGGGGACGTGCTCTCACCCATCCGAGTTTTTATGGAGGAGGTGATACTTATGTCAACCTATGAAGAATTTATGGTTATTTTAACCGCAGGTATTTTACTTGTTTCTATTC
>UMAP01033475.1_pt1 | contig 16618 bp, 8 predicted proteins | sample 1963731 | NCBI WGS metagenome assembly UMAP01 (sample SAMEA4835918, study PRJEB28245) | human gut metagenome | biome: gut microbiome; material: fecal sample | place: Denmark | collected 2008 | reverse complement strand
CGACGACCTTTTCGTGCAAACAGCGCCCCCTGCTGTCCGACGGCGACGTGCTGGACTTGGGCGAAATCAGCAGCGCGCGCTTCAACGCCTACATGCTGACCTTGGCGACGAGCATTTCGAAGATTCTGCCGCGCATCCTGATGAATCTGCCGAACAGCGTGCGGCAGCTCATGGACGGTACGACGACGCTGCCGAGCAGCACCATCATTTTGGATAACGCCGACTAACATCAACCGAAAGCATCACTGCCCCGCAGTGTTCGCTATAAAGAAAAAGGGAAACCAAATAACAAGGAGGAAACCCCATGAAGAAACTGCTTGCGGTACTGCTCAGCATCATGATGCTGGCGATGCCCCTGACCTCGATGGCGGAAAACAGCGTGTGGGACAATGCCGCGCGTCAGGAAACCACCATCACCATCCACGACCTGAACGCTGACCTCGTGGCGGCGCTGGGCGGGGATGACACCGCGATGGCTGCCATCAACGACCTGCTGGCGGCGCTGTCCCTGACCGGCTATCAGCAGGGCGACGAAGCTGGCTTTGACCTCAACCTGAGCGGCAAGAGCGTGCTGGGTATGGCATCGCTGACGACTGCTGCGGAAGAAAACCAACTGATGTATGTGTCCAGCGCGCTGCTGGGCGGCGTGATTGCTGTGAACAGCAAGGACGTGGAAGCCATCAAGGAAAAAGCCCTCCGCGCGACGATGAAGATGTCCGGTCAGAGCGACGAGAAGATCGACAAGGCGATTGAAGAATCGAAGGAACAGCTGAGCGGCAATGCGGAATACACTGCCCTGATGGAAGCATCGGCGAATCTGAGCAGCATGACGGAAGAGCAGCTCATGGAAGAACTGACGCAGGCGGACACCACGGCGTTCATGACCATGATGAACGAAATACTGTCCGGTGCAGAAATGGCAGAAGTGACCGAGCAGCCCGGCGACTGCGACGCGGCGAAGAACTACGTCAAAGTCACCGTTCCGCCGGAAAAGCTGGCCGAGATGACGAAAGCCCTGCTGGAAATGATCCACAGCGTTCCGAGCATCGGCGCTTACATGGATGCGTTTTTTTCTGCTGCTGACACGAGCTGGGACGACCTGCTGAAAGAACTTGATGAAGCAGATCTCTACGCGGATGACATCGTTTACGAATACTGGATGACTGAAGCAGGCGAGCTGGTTCGCATGACGGCTTCGGTGAAGATCAACAACGGCGGCGAAGAACCCCTGCCGATGTCCTTCACTGCGACCCGCAACACGGCGGACGGCGTGGCGACGTGGCTTGTGACCATCAAGAGCGCGGAAGATACCGCGGCGACGCTGACCTTCGCAGGCGACTTGGAGAACTTCACGGCGAACCTGACCGCCTATGCTGGCGAAGACTCCGTTGAAATCAACGTCAGCGGCAAGGGCGTCGGCACGGACAGCAGCGTTGTTGATGTGGAAATCAAGGAAACGGTGGACGGTGTCGAGCAGGGCTTCGGCGTTGTGGTGACGACCGCTACGACGATGGACGGCGAACAGGGCGTCCGCAAGGTGGATGTGCTGGTGCGCTTCATGGGTCTGGACGTTGTGACCATCACGGCGGAAACCCGCACCTGCGACGCGAAGGACGCGCTGGACGTGAGCAAGGCGCAGGATTTGGGCGCGATGACGGACAGTGAGTTCCAGACGTGGTTCGTCAAGGTGATGAACAACCTGCAGAACCTGCCCATGACCCTGCTGATGAGTCTGCCGGAGAGCATGCTGACCCTGCTGATGGGCGGCAGCAACTGATACGATTTCCAGCATTCGCCTGTGCCATCTGCTTGCGCCTTTCCCATGCTGGCGTTTGCGTTAGCCAGAACGAATCATTACGGTGCATCTCGGCGCATTCTCATTTGGAAATAGTATCCGGATGGGAGGCTGGCTGAAAAAGTCAGCCTTCTTTTCTATTGCCGGAACATGCTGATTTTCGACCAGAAAAGCAATCAAATTGTAAAAATATGCGCGGAATGGTTGACAAGTCGGGCGGATTGCTTTACCATAGTACATGGATTATTCTGTGACTTTACTCCGCACGGCTTGCGGATGATTCAGATGGAGGAACAGGCAAGATGAGGATGCTTGGCAAGCGATTTCTGTCACTCCTGCTCACGCTGGGAATGCTGCTGATGCTGCTCCCCGCGGCTGCGGCATCGGAGCTGACGATGCTGCAAGTGGATTTTCTGGGCATGTATGCCACAAGCGCGGGAACGTATGAATCCCGGAAATTCACGGGCGATTTTACCGTCATGCAGAACGGGGAGGCGGTCGGCACGATTCGCCTGACCGACTTCGGCAGCGACCCGATTTCCGTCCCCGGCACGGGCAATGTGCAGCTTGTCCCGGTGGCGGAAACAATGCCGGAGGATGCCGTTATGGCGGCGAGCTACACCGTGTCGATTGTCGATGGACGGCTGAACAAAGCGGTCATTGCTGTGCTGACGGACACGGGTCTGTTCACCGTGCACACGGAGAGCAGCTCCTCTTTTGACCTGATTAACGAGCGCGGCGAGACGATTCTCTCCTTCGACACCGACAGCCGGGGCGACTATGCCCTGCCGGCGGCGATTCATACGGGGCTGTATACCCTGCGAATGACGAAGGCTTCGCTGGCCATTGAAAGCTGGCGCGACAAGATTATCAACATCGAGCGCTACACGGGTGAGGATTCCGTGACGAAGGTGAACGCTTCCTATTATTATGTGCCGCCGACGATGGCGCCGACCGCCACGCCTGAACCCACGCCTACGCCGACGCCCACCCCGACACCTACTCCGACCCCGACGGCAACGCCTACGCCAACGGCAACACCTACGCTGACCCCGGCGGCTACCCCGACCTTAGCGCCGACGGAAGCGCCGACCGAGAATCCGACGGAGGAACCGACGGAGAAACCCACGGAAGCGCCGACGCCAACCCCGACGGCGACCCCGACCCCGACCCCGACGCCCACGCCGAGCCCGACGCCTACGCCTACGCCGACCCCCACCCCTGAACCCGTGGACGGCACGCTGACGATGCTCATGCGCGGCGTGAACGCGGCAGTGGCGTACCAGATTGTCAGCGAGGACGGCAAAACGACCCGCACGGGTTACCTGACCGATGGCGAGACGGTGCAGGAAGCCGACCTCTTCCACGGGACATACGCCGTCACGGTGACGCTGCCGGAAGGCACGCTGCTGACGGGCGTGAACGGCTGGCCGAACCTACAGAAGGGTCAGGCGCAGTGGCTGGTGAACATTCAGGCGATGCAGCCCAGCCGTTATGAACTGGATCTGACGCTCAGCGGCGGCATGACCGGCAGCATCGACGACCTGTCTGCCCCGGCGGAAGTGACGATTTCCGGCCAGCGGATGAGCGAACAGATGACGGTCAGCGGCGCGTTTGCGCTGAACGACCTGTATCCTGATACTTATCAGATTACGGCAGCCCTGCCGCGCGGCCTGTATGACACCGAGGGCTGGACGCTCAGCACGACCGATACGGGCGTGACGGCGAGCATTCTGGTGGAAATCGGCGCGGGCGAAACCGTTGTGCTGCCGGCGCTGGCGAACCATGCCACCGGCGACGCTTCCGGCGTGGTGCTGGGGCTGGACGGTCAGCCGATGAGCGGCGTGCAGGTGCAGCTGGTCAATCAGGCGGGCGAAGTCGCGGCGGAAGCGGTGACGGATGAAAACGGCGCTTGGCAGGCGGAGTTCCTCGAATACGGGACGTACGTCGTCCGCTATGATGCGGGCGTGACCCTTGCCAACGGTGCGCTCGTCATTAGCGACGAACCCGCGACTGTGACCGCGAAGGCGGCGAATCCGGCGGCGCTGACCATCCACGCTTTCCGCGACAACGATAACAACGGTTCACGCGGGAAGTACGAGGAAGGCGTGTCCGGCGCGACGATGAGCCTCATCACCGAAGTCAACGGCGTGGAGGTTGTTGTGGCATCCGGCGAAACGGACAAGAACGGCGAAGTGTCGCTGGCTGTGCCGGCGGGGACGTACGTCCTGCGCAGCGAGCTGCCCGCGGGCTTCGGCCATGGCGCGCACGGCAAAAATGTCAGCGCGAACATGTCCATCATGGATGAAACGACCGAACAAGTGCAAAGCAGCGTGCCGCTGACCCTCGAAGCCGGTTCTGTGACCGACGTGGGCGTCGGCGTGATGACGATGGCGGCGCTGCAGGGCCTTGTGTGGCTGGATGAAAACGACGACGGCGTGTATCAGGACGGTGAACCCGGTCAGGCGGGCATCAAAATCCGCGCCGTCGGCGTGAAAAACGGTCTGGTGTACGAAACCGAGAGCGGCGAGGACGGCAAATTCTACATCGGTCAAATGCGCTACGGCACATACAATGTCGAATACAGCCTGCCGGACGGCTTGGTCTTTGCGCGATATAGCCAGACGGGCGGTAATCGCCGCTCCATCATCACCAGCGAATTTAAGCGCTCTGAAACGGATCAGGTGATTCTTGAACGCGGTGACTTGGAGGAAGTCCTCCTTGGCGTGATGAAGGGCTCTGACATCAACGGCATCTGCTTCCTGGATGAAAACAACAACGGCGTGTACGACGAGGGCGAAAAGACGCTGGAAGGCGTGAAGGTCGTCCTGTACCGTCAGGCCATCGGCAAGGAGCTGCTGAACACCGTCTCCGACGAGAACGGGCGCTTCACCTTCGCCAACATCCGCGGCAGCACGTTCCGCGTCAAAGCGACGATTCCGCAAGGCTATGTGTACACCATCGCGGGCGATGGCGAGTACGGCAACCTGTTCGCGCCCGGCACTGACCGCCGCGAGTACACGATTTCCGACGTGGTGCTGGAGAATGACAGCGAGATGACGATGGCCATCGGTGCGATTACTTACGGCAGCATCTCCGGCACGGTGTATCTGGATGACGACTTCTCCGGCAGCCGGATGGACGCGGAAAAGATGGTCAACAACTTCACCGTCACCCTGACGGATGAAAACGGCAATACCCGCACGGCGAAAACGAACCGCAGCGGCGTGTATACCTTCGATGACCTTGCGCCGGGGCAGTACACCGTGAGCGCGACCGCGAACCGCGGCTTGGCGTTCACGCGCACGGGCGACGGCAATATCCTCCGCAACCTCTCCGGCGGCGCGGGCGAAAGCGAACCGGTGGCGCTGACAATGGGCGCGGATTTGACGGGTCTTGATATCGGCATGATTACCCCCGGCCATGTGTCCGGCGTGGTGTTTGCCGACAAGAACGACAATGGCCTGCGCGACGCGGATGAAGGCGGCTTGCTCGGCGCGGTGGTCCACCTGATGGACGAAACCGGTGACGTGGCGACCCGCACCATCGGCGCGGATGGCAGCTTCCTGTTTGACGCGGTGCTGCCCGGAACGTACCGCCTGCGCTACGAGCTGCCGGGCGACGGCGTGTTTGCTCCCCTGGCGGACGGCGGCAACACCATTGCGCCGGATTCCGACGGCACGACGGATTCCTTTACCATCGGCGTGGGCGAAGAAGTCACCGCGCCCCTGTGCGGCGCACTGGCTTTGGGCGACATTGAAGGCATGGTGTTTGCCGATCACAACGGCAACGGCGCGCAGGATGCAGACGAAGCGGCGCTTGCCGGCGTGACGCTGATTCTGACCCCCTCCCGCGAGGATTTGACGGAGCAGACCGTCCTCACCGATGCGACGGGCGCGTACAGCTTCACCGGGCTGCGGCCGGACACTTACACGCTGACCCTGCGCTTCCCGGAGGGCATGGTGCTCTCCAAGCTGGACGGCAATGTGACCCTGCCGCTGATGCACGGGCTGAACGAGCAGCAGGTGAACATCGAAATCGGGCTGGGCGAGGAATGGCTGAATCAGGCGCTTGGCGGCGTGATTCCGTCGAAGATGTCCGGTCAGGTTTGGGTGGATGAGAATGACAACGGCCGCATGGACGCGGGCGAAATCACCCCGGAAAACGAGCCGCTGACCCTGCTGGATGAAACCGGCGCGGTGTTTGCGCAGGTGCAGACCGATGCGGATGGGCGGTTCGCCATCGACGGCATTGCCCCCGGCGTGTACAGCCTTGCCTACGACCTCAAGGAAGGTACGCAGGCGGCGCGTCTGGGCGACAGCACCTTCACCACCGAGGGCAGTCAGCTCGTCATGACCGAGATTGAAATTAGCGAAAACAACAACTATACTGCTCCGATGCTGGGCTTGAAGATTGACACAAGCATCGGCGGCATGGTCTGGTGCGACAACGCGGGCGAGATTGCGCCCCTGTCCGGCGCGGAGGTTATCTTGCTGGACGAAAAGGGCAGCGAACTGCAAAACGCGACGACGGGCGAGGACGGTATCTACCGCTTTGACGGATTGATGCCGGGCAACTACCGTCTGCGTGTGACGCTCCCGAACGGCTACGTCGTCGTAGAAAAGGACGACACGCGCCTCAAGGACGGGCAGAACATCAGCGTGATGACGACCTACACCGCCCGCGAGGGAGAGAGCGATCTGATTGCCCTGCGCATGAGCCAGCATCAGCTGGAGCAGAACATCGGCGCGGTGCAGCCGGGCACGCTGGGTGACTTCTGCTGGCTTGACCTGAACGGCAACGGCCTGCAGGACGCGGGCGAACTCGGTCTGGGCGACATGCGCATCGAGCTGTGGCGCAACGACCAGCTCGTCGCGGAAACGACAACCGACACGTACGGCTACTACACCTTTGAGAACCTGTATCCGGGCGTGTACACGCTCAAGCCCATCTACCCGGCGGAAGTTGTGCCGACGCGTATGCGCACGGATATTCCGCTGATTGCGTCGATTCTGGGCGAAAACGGCGAATCGAACCCGGTGCAGGTGACCTCCGCCAGTACGACCTACACGGCGGATTTGGGCTTCGTGCTGGTTGATGACGACGTGCTGCCGGCAAACTACGGCATCGGCGAAAAGCAGGACTGGACGAAGAAGTAAGGGACAATGCGGAATGCGGAATTGCGCATCCGCGGATGGCGGGGTGCTGCGGGGGCGAAAGCTCTCGCGGTGCCCCGTTTTTTGTGAAGGGGGGAGGGAAGCAAAGTCCGCTTTTACGGAAAGAATCAACTGTTTGTTTTGGTGAGAATTGAAAAGTAAATAAAAGTTACTTCACTCGCATTTTCCGAATGAAAAAGGAAGCTGCTTCATTCTGAAATCCCAAATCCGCGCGAATCAACCGTTTTCCTGCGCGAAAGCGTATTGCAAAAGCGGCTTGCATTTGGTATCATAAATGTTACCAGATGTGGCTGTTCAATATGGAAAAAAATCAGCCGAATCATGCTGGAAATGAAAGGACGGAAACAAATATGAAGAAACTCCTTGCTCTCCTGATGGCGCTCATGATGTGCTGCACTGCCTTTGCGTTCGCGGAGGAAGAAGCGGAAGTGCCGGCAGTTGAAATGAATGTCAGCTTCGAGGCGCAGACGGTTGCGCTGGGTGAAACGGGTCTGACGATGCAGATTCCGGCGGACTGGGCGGTTCAGGAAGTCCCCGCAGGCACGGAAAACGCCGAGAACATCCTGCTCTTCGCCGTCAACGCCGACCAGACGGTCAGCATTACGGCGCAGCTGTCCGCGATGAGCTTTGAAACGCTGCTGCAAGGCATTCAGGACGCGGGCGCGACGGAAGAAATGCTCGCTGAGCTGTATGTCAACGAAAACTATTGCCTGATGTACACCCCCGGCGACACCGTGCTGGCGCTGTACACCTTCCTTGATGACGAGACGGTTCTCGCTGTGACGTTCCAGGTCGCCAGCAAGGAAGTGGGCGACGCGCTGGAAAACATGCCGCTGGAGATCTTCGGCAGCTTGGCGGCAGCGGAGTAATTCACTTCGTTACCATGATGCAGGACGAATGAGCGTCCTGCATTTTTTGTGCGCAAAAATGAACAGGGACTTGCAGAAAAACTTGATAAATGCAACAACTTGGACGAAAATATTCAAAATACACGAGAAAAACATAAAAAAAACACAGTTTGTGCAACAAAACACTTGATTTTCTCCATACAGTGTTGCATAATAAAGCATCGACACGGTGAAGCCGGTTGGTTTGGCGTGTCGATGAACAAGAAACGCAGGCAGACGCGGCAGCGCCCCTGCCGGGAAGGTGGAGCGGATGAATTCCAAGATGCTGTTTTATATCCTCAAGCGCGTGCTGCTGGCGCTGCTGACCATCTGGATTGTCATCACGGTGACGTTCTTCGTGATGCACTCGATTCCGGGTGGACCGTTCGCAAGTGAAAAGGCAATTTCCGCGGAAGCGCAGGCGGCGCTGGAGGCCAAGTACGGGCTGGACAAGCCGCTGGGCGAACAGTATGTGACATATCTGCGCGACGTGGTGACGAAGCTGGACTTCGGGCCGAGCCTGAAGCAGCGCGGCCGTCAGGTCATTGACATTATTCTGGATGGCATGAAGACCTCCGCGAAGCTTGGTCTGATTGCGGCGTTCAGCGCGGCGATTGCCGGCATCGTCCTCGGCGCGCTGGCGGCGCTGCGGCGCAACACCGTGCTGGATAAGATTATCATGGTGATTACGACCGCGTTCGTGTCCATGCCGTCGTTCATTATGGGGTCATTCCTGCTGATAGTGTTCTCAGTCAAGTTAGGATGGGTACCCGCGAACGGCGCGACGGCCGAAGGGCTGATCCTCCCGATTATCACCCTTGCGCTCTACCCGATGAGCTACATCACGCGCCTGACGCGCTCCTCCATGCTCGACGTGCTGGGGCAGGATTATATCCGCACCGCGCGCGCCAAGGGCGTTTCGGGCAAGAAAATTATCTTCGGTCACGCGCTGAAAAACTCGCTGATTCCGGTTATCACCTATTTCGGCCCGATGCTGGCGTTCATTGTCACCGGCTCGATGGTCGTCGAGCAGATTTTCGCCGTGCCGGGTATCGGCCGCCAGTTCGTATCCAGCATCACCAACCGCGACTACACCATGATTATGGGGACGACCATTTTCCTCGCCTCTTTAATCGTGATTATGAATCTGATCAGCGACCTGCTCTACAAGGTGGCTGATCCGCGCATTGATTACGAATAAGGAGGCATCTGCACCATGATGATGAACAAGAAAAAGCCCTTTAGCCTGCATCTGGATGTGGATTCCTTCATGCCCGCGACGGCGGAGGAAAAGGAAGTCATCTCCCGGATGCGGCCGTCCTCGACCTTTTTCCGCGACGGTGTGAAGCGCCTGCTGAAAAACAAGGTCGCGACCATCAGCCTGATTCTGATTGTGCTGATTACGCTGTCCTCCATCATCATCCCGATGTTCTGGCCGTATTCGTATGACCAGATGCTGGGACAGACGAAGGGTCGCCCGATGGACAACAGCTACAACAACCTCGCGCCGTTCCAGTACGGCAAGACGGAACTGAAGAAAATCGACAAAGGGGAATCTGTTTTCCCGCACATCTTCGGCACGGATGCGCACGGACGCGACTACTTCATCCGCGTCGTCTACGGGACGCGCATTTCCCTCGCCGTCGGCTTCTTCGCCAGCATCATCGTGCTGGTGATTGGCATGATGATTGGCGCAGTCGCGGGATATTTCGGCGGCAGGGTGGACTTGTTCATCATGCGAATCGTCGATATTATCTACTCATTGCCAGATATGCTGGTTATCATCCTGCTGGCGGTCGTGCTGGGGCAGGTGCTGCATGTGGAAGGCACCATCTTAGAGAAAATCGGCTCGAACATCATCAGCATGTTCATCGTCTTTGGTCTGCTCTATTGGGTGGGCATGGCGCGCCTGATTCGCGGTCAGATTCTGTCCCTCCGCGAGCAGGAGTATGTGCTGTCGGCGCAAGCGACGGGCGCGAAGGCGCGGTGGATTATCCGCAAGCACCTTTTGCCGAACTGCATCAGCGTCGTGATTATTTCGACCGCGCTGCAAATTCCGAACGCGATTTTCACCGAAAGCTTCCTGTCCTTCCTGGGGCTGGGCGTCAACGCGCCGATGCCCTCGCTGGGTTCGCTGGCTTCTGACGCGCTCAACGGCATCTATTCCTACACCTATCGCCTGATTATCCCCGCCGTGGTCATCTGCCTCATCGTGCTGAGCCTGAACCTGTTCGGCGACGGTCTGCGCGACGCCTTTGACCCGAAGCTGAATGCGTGATGAAAGGAGCTGGACAAAATGGCATTGCTGGAAGTCAATGACCTGCATACATCCTTCTTCACCGACGCGGGCGAAGTCAAGGCAGTGGATGGCGTTTCGTTCCGCCTTGACCACGGCAAGGTGCTGGGCATCGTGGGCGAAAGCGGTTCGGGCAAGAGCGTCACGGCGTATTCCGTCATGCAGATTCTTGCGCCGACGGGCAAAATCGTCAGCGGCAGCGTGAAATTCGACGGGCAGGAGCTGGTCGGCGCGGACGAGAAGCTGCTGCGCTCCGTGCGCGGCAACCGCATCTCGATTATCTTCCAAGACCCGATGACGTCCCTGAACCCGACCTACACCATCGGCAGGCAGCTGATGGAAGCGATTCTTCTGCACACCGACCGCAACCGCCGTCAGGCGCGCGAACGGGCGGTGGAGATGCTGAAGCTGGTCAACGTCAACGAGCCGGAAAAGCGCATGAAGCAGTACCCGTTCGAACTGTCGGGCGGTATGCGGCAGCGCGTAATGATTGCTATGGCGCTGGCGTGCGAGCCGGACATCCTGATTGCCGACGAGCCGACGACCGCGCTGGACGTGACGATTCAGGCGCAGATTCTTGATTTGATGCGCGATTTGCAGAAGAAGATGGGCATGGCGATTATCATGATTACGCACGACTTGGGCGTTGTCGCCCAGATGTGCGACGAGGTCATCGTCATGTACGCCGGTTCCATCTGCGAACAGGGTACGGCGGATGAAATCTTCTACAACCCGCGCCACGAGTATACGAAGGGCTTGATGCGCTCCATCCCGACGGCGGAGAACAACGGACAGCGCCTGGAGCCGATTACCGGTACGCCGATTGACCTGCTGAACATGCCTAAGGGCTGCCCGTTCGCGCCCCGCTGCGAGGCGGCGATGAAGATTTGCCTGAAAGAGAAGCCGGTTCGGATGCTCATCAATGACGACCATATGGCAACCTGCTGGATGAACGTCAAGAAGGGCGTGGAGGACGGCAGCATCACGGAGGAAGGAGGAGTGCCCTGTGTCTGAAGCGCAGATGCACCAGCCGCTGCTGGAAGTCAAAGGACTGAAAGAATACTTTGACATCAACATGGGCTTCTTCCGCACCAAGCCGCTGAAGGCGGTCGATGATGTGTCTTTCACCATCAACAAGGGCGAAACGCTCGGTCTGGTGGGCGAATCCGGCTGCGGCAAGACGACCGTTGGGCGCACCATCCTCCAATTGTACAAGCCGACGGCGGGCGAAATCATTTACGATGGCAAGCCCGTCAAGACGAAAGCGGACTTGCAGAAGTTCCGCACGAAGGCGACGATGGTGTTCCAAGATCCGTACTCCTCGCTGAACCCGCGCATGACCGTGTCGGACATCGTGGGCGAACCGCTGGATGTGCACCACCTGTATTCCTCCAAGAAGGAACGTCAGGAGCGCATTCTGGAGCTGCTGGGATATGTCGGACTGAACAGCGAACATGCCTCGCGTTACGCGCATGAGTTTTCCGGCGGTCAGCGGCAGCGCATCGGCATTGCCCGCGCGCTGGCGGTGAATCCCGAATTCATCGTCTGCGACGAGCCGGTGTCGGCGCTGGACGTGTCGATTCAGGCGCAGGTCATCAACATGTTTGATGATTTGCAGGATCGGCTGGGGCTGACGTACCTGTTCATTGCGCATGACCTGCTGGTTGTGCGGCACATTTCGGACAGAATCGCCGTGATGTATCTGGGCAAGATGGTGGAGCTGGCGTCGGCGGAGGAAATCTACAATCACCCGCTGCACCCGTACTCCAAGTCGCTTTTGTCCGCCGTTCCGCTGCCTGACCCGAAGGCTGCGCGCGCGAACAAGCGCATTGTCCTCTCCGGCGACATTCCAAGCCCCCTGAACGCGCCGTCGGGCTGTCCGTTCCGCACGCGCTGCCCCCACGCCACCGAAGCCTGCGCGCAGTCGATGCCGCCCTTCAACGAAGTCGAGAAGGGGCACTTCGTCGCCTGCCACCGGGTGAAGGAGTTAGGGTGAGGGGAAGCGCCAGAGGCTCTGCCTCTGGACTCCGGCAGGGCTCTGCCCTGCACCCGCGAAGGGTCTTCGACCCTCTCGACACCCTTTTCGCGATTGAGTTGGTGACACTGGCATAGTGTGCCCGCGTGTTTATCCGCGCAAAAAAATTGCTTCAAGGATGCGTCAACACGCATTTTTGATACAGACAGTCTACGAAAAGCAAGGCTGTCACAGAATATTAAGGGAGGTTTTTTCATGAAGAAGCTGACTGCTCTCCTGCTCGCCATCGCAATGATGGTGACCTGCACCCTGTGCGCTGTCGCCGAAGACGGCAAGACGTACATGGCTGTCTGCATCGCGTCCGAGCCTGATACGCTTGACCCGGCGCTGAACTCCGCTGTGGACGGCGCGACGATGGTCGCTCACCTGTTCGCAGGCCTGTCCACTTGGGCGCAGACCGACGACGGCAAGCTGGAAATCCTGCCGGACTGCGCGGTGGAACTGCCGGATCCGGTGGTCAATGACGACGGCACGGTGACGTACACCTACACGCTCGTTGACGGCCTGAAGTGGTCCGACGGCAAGGATTTGACCGCCAAGGACTTCGAGTTCGCGTGGAAGCGCGCTGCTTCCTCCGAGCTGGGCGCGGACTATGGCTACATGTTTGAAGTCATCAAGGGCTACACTGCGGACGGCTCCGACCCCAAGGCGGAAAACCTCGCTGTGACCGCCGTGGACAACAAGACCCTGACCGTTACCCTGAACAACCCCGTTGCCTACTGGAACGAGCTGCTCGCCTTCCCGGCGTACATGCCCGTGCGTGAGGACGTCGTCGCCAACGAAGCGTGGGCGACCGATCCTTCCACCTACATCGGCAATGGCCCGTACACCATGACCGCGTGGGAACACAACAGCAAGATCACCCTGACCAAGAACCCCTACTATCATGCGGTGGACAAGGTCACGATGGACGAGCTGGACTTCTACCTCTCCGACGACGCGAACAACATGCTGGCGAACTTCCAGAAGGGCGACTGGCAGCTGATCGACGACGTTCCCACCTCTGAAATCGCTTCCCTGAAGGAACAGTATCCGACGGAATTCGTTATTGCCGGTCAGATTGGTACCTACTATGTCTGCTGGAACATCAACGAAGAAATCCTGCCCGCTGACGTGCTCGCGAACATGACCCCCGAAGAAGCGGAAGCGGCGCGCGCAGAAATCCGTCAGGCGATTGGTCTGCTGTTCGACCGCAACTACATCGTTGAAGAAATCGGTCAGGCGGGTCAGGTGCCTGCGTCCAGCTTCGTTCCTATGGGCATGACCGATGCGGACGGCTCTGAGTTCTACAAGAACGCGGGCCATGTGGAAGGCATCACCGGCTACTACGACGTGACCGACGACGAAGACGTCTACATGGCGAACTTCGACAAGGCGGTTGAGACCCTGAAGAAGTACTACACCTACGACGAGGAGAACGGCGTCTTCACCAACTTCCCGTCCCTGACCTACCTCTACAACACCTCCGAAAGCCACAAGGCGATTGGCGAATACCTCCAGAGCGCGGTTTCTGCGGTCGGCATCACCATGAACCTGACCAACCAGGAATGGAACACCTTCCTGAACACCCGTAAGTCCGGCGACTACTCCATTGCCCGCAATGGCTGGATTGCCGACTACAACGACCCGATCTGCTTCCTCGACATGTGGGTGACCGGCTCCGGCAACAACGACGTGCAGTTCGGCAAGGGCGCGAATGCGGATCTGAAGATCTACAACCTCGACCTGACCCCCTACGGCTATGACGTGAAGGTGGAGAACGGCACTTGGGCGGAAACCTATGACGTGCTGATTTCTGCTATCAAGAGCTGCACCGACAGCGCGAACCGTTATGCCATGATGCACATCGCGGAAGATATGCTGATGGATACCGGCTGCATCGTGCCGCTGTACTACTACACCGACATCTACATGATCGACGACTCCGTGCAGGGCTTCTTCTCCAACCCGCTGGGCTACAAGTACTTCATGCACTGCACCATCGCCAAGTAATTCCATCCAAGTTTGGACAAATCCACGGGCGAATCGGCTTCAAAACCGGTTCGCCTTTTTTTCGTATGTTGGAAAGATGTACTTTGCCATCCTTGGTAACCGATATTTCCTGCCTTGGAAAGGTACATTCGGCGGAAAACATGCGCGAATTGACGGGAAACCTGCGTGAATGCAGGAATTTTCAGCAGGAAAAGGGCAGGGAAACGTCCAATTAATCCATTGAATGGCGGTGGCGAACAGCGCTTGCCAATGGTATACTGAAACCAGAAGGGCGATTTCTATGGGAAAAAAGCCCGCGGAAGCTATCAGCAAGGAGGAAGCAGCATGAAGCGAATCGCACGATGGAGCACCATTTTCCTGCTCTTATGCAGCATCATTTGGGCGGGTACAGCATCGGCGGCCATGATTGTGGAAAACAACATGAGTGCGCTGAACACACTGAACACCATCAACAAGAACCAGACACCACAGGGCAAGGACTCGGCGCTGGAGCGGCTGGCGAAAGAAATAGGCGCTGGCATGTGGGACAATACGGACTGGGATGACCCGGCGTTTCAGGAGAACATCGGGCGATTTGGCATCACCGTGTTGAAAAAGGACACGCAGCCGCCGGAGTCCTTCATCGGCGACGCGATTTTTGACCATCTGGGCGACACGGAGTTCAATGCGCCGGAAATGAACGGCAATCTGCTGGTTCTCGGCGGGCTGAACGCCAATCTGCCGTCCGGCAAAATCGACCGCCTGTATGTGCTGTCGGACGAGGACGTGCGGCTGAACATCGGCGCGGCGGCAGAGGTTCAGGAACTGATTCTGGGCGCGTCGGGGAATGTGTCGCTGAACGGCGAGGGCAATGTCCGCTCCACCATCGTGGTGGACAAGCCGATGAATCTCGATATCGGGATTGCGACGAACCTCGTGAACCTGACAGATGACCCGCTGCCGACGGGCGATATTGTGCTGAATCCGGGCAAGAACGCGCTTGTGCCGGGGCAGAAGCTGTATATGGGCAGCGAGCTGAAGGTGGAGAAGAAAATCAGCCTGACCGTGCGCTTCCGCCTTGTTGACCAGAGCGCCAAGGACATGCAGCTGGAAACGGCGGATTGGGACGGCGCGCTGCTGACCGAAACGACGGTGCAGTACACGGGCGACAGCTGCCCGATGGGTGCGGTCAACATGATGGACAGCATCGAGGCGGCGTTTGCGGAGAAGTATCCGGATTTGCAGGAGCAGTATGTGCTGCTGCCGGAAATGCGCAGCGCAGACCCGTGGAGCAAGGTCTACCGCCTGAATGGCGGCGAATCCTGCTTTGCCGTGGCGGAAAATTATGTCTATCTCTCCCGCGAGGGCGATGTTGTGTTCCCGCTGACGGTTGACAGCACGCTGGTAGCGGAATTCCCGGTGTACGTCTACCGCTATGGCGAGCAGGACGGGCGCATCACCTACCGCGTTCGCATCAGCGGCGCGCGCCCGGATTACTTCACGCCGAGCCTGACCCTGCGCAGCGGCGCCGTGGCGAGCTTCACCTTCGATAAGGAGCGCGGCGAGTGGGTGACGCAGTTCAAGCGCAGCGACTTCGGCGCGGACGAGCGTGCCCTCATTCACCTGACGGGACTGCGCGGCGAAAAAACCAACGCATTCCTGACCGTAACAGGCCGCGAAGAAAGGCGCATCGTTACGCTGACGTGGACGGCGGACACACAGCGCACGACTATCGACGCGCAGAACGTTGTCTGGGACAGCGACCGCGCTGCCGAAGGCAACGACCTGCTGTGCTGCGCCGGCGAGCTGGTGTCGGTCACGATGCAGCCCGCAACGGGCTATCGCGGCATCCACGCTTCCCTGAGCGACCCGGCTGTTTCCCTGAGCATCAGCGAGGGGAACGACGCGCTTTCCTTCCTCATGCCCTACGCGCCGCTGACCTTGACGCTGACGGCGGACAAGCTTTATACCGTCACGATGGACACGGCAGGCGGTGATCCGATCCGTCCCATCCAGTACACGGTGGAATCGGAAGCGTTCCAGCTGCCGACCCCGGTTCGCACGGGCTACATCTTCCTCGGCTGGACGGGCGAGGGCATCACCGAACCGCAGAAAACCATTGAAATCCCGCAGGGAAGCACGGGTGACCGCACTTACACCGCGAACTGGCAGGTGATTGAATACACCATCATTACGCTGCTGGAAGGGGGCAATGCGGGCTCGTCGCAAGTGTATTTCTACACGGTGGAGCAAACCGTAACGCTGCCGACCCCGACCCGCACGGGCTACACGTTCCTTGGCTGGACAGGCGAGGGCATCACGACGCCGCAGCCGAACGTGACCATCCCGAAGGGTTCGACGGGCGACAAGACGTATATCGAGAACTGGGAACTGACAGAATACAACATCACCATGGAGTTGAACGGCGGCAGCGGTCAAGAAAAGGTGGTTTACACC
>UMAP01037641.1_pt1 | contig 17610 bp, 9 predicted proteins | sample 1963731 | NCBI WGS metagenome assembly UMAP01 (sample SAMEA4835918, study PRJEB28245) | human gut metagenome | biome: gut microbiome; material: fecal sample | place: Denmark | collected 2008 | reverse complement strand
GGATCAATATCTCCGGAACGTGTTCCCATTACAAGACCTTCCAACGGAGTAAGTCCCATAGAGGTATCTACTGATTCTCCGTTAAGCACTGCTGAAACAGATGCTCCATTACCAAGATGGCATACGATCGTCTTTGTTGCGTTGTATGGTTTTCCAACAATCTCAGCTACTCTCTTAGATACGAAGCTGTGGCTTGTTCCGTGGAATCCGTAACGTCTTACTTTGTATTTTTCATAATATTCATATGGAAGTCCATACATATAAGCTTTCTCAGGCATTGTCTGATGAAAAGCAGTATCAAATACAACAACCTGTGGTGTGCCCGGCATCAGGCTTTCACAAGCTTCGATTCCGATTAAGTTTGCCGGGTTGTGAAGTGGTGCAAGGTCATTGCACTCTGCGATCGCAGCTTTTACTTCCGGTGTTACAACTACAGATTTTGCAAACTTTTCTCCGCCGTGAACAACACGATGTCCGACTGCTCCGATTTCGTCAAGGCTCTTAACAACACCTGTATCTGCATCTGTCAGCGCGTCGATTACGAACTGGATTGCTTCTGTATGTGTAGGCATAGCCTTTTCAGATACATTCTTCTCTCCACCTGCCGGCTGATAGGTAAGTCTTCCGTCAATACCGATTCTTTCGCAAAGACCTTTTGCGAGAACCGCCTCCGATTCTGAGTTGATGAGCTGGAACTTCAGTGATGAACTTCCGCAGTTGATTACTAATACATTCATTGATGTTTCTCCCTTCTGGTACTAGAATTTTCTTTATTAGAACTCACACTCTATTCTTAATTATACTCCTTGCACACATTGTATACAAGTAATGTTATTTTTTTCACGTAATATTTTCCAGTACAATGTTTTTTGCACAAAAACTCTTTTTATAGTATAATCTTTTCACAAACAACACAAAGGAGATTTTAGTTAAAAGTATGAAAATCGTCGGTATCATCGCAGAATATAATCCGTTCCACAACGGACATCAGTATCATATAGACCAGGCACTTCAAAAAACGGGGGCAGATGCGGCAATTGTCCTTATGAGTGGTGACTTCGTCCAGCGTGGCGCCCCTGCTATCGCGCCAAAGCATTTGCGGGCAAAAGCTGCCCTTCTTGGCGGTGCATCACTCATTCTGGAACTCCCGGTCCTTTTTTCCTGTGGCAGTGCAGAGTTGTTTGCAAGAGGTGCCGTTTCTATTTTTAACAGTCTTGGCTGTATTTCCTATCTCTGCTTTGGCAGTGAGTGTGGCGATATCAAAAAACTCAATCGGCTTGCCCGGATTCTTTCCGAAGAGCCAGAAGTCTACCGGCAGCTCCTGCAGGATGAGCTGCGAAAAGGCCGACCGTTTCCGCAGGCACGCCAGACTGCTCTAAGTGTCTATACAAAGGATCCGTCCCTTGCCGAAATCCTGTCCTCACCAAACAATACCCTTGGGATTGAATACTTAAAAGCGCTCCGGTATTTCAAAAGTCCGATCCAGCCTTTCGCAATTCCCCGCGAGGGATCCGGCTACCACGATACTGACCTCTGCGAAACCTTCAGTTCCGCAACTGCGATCCGCAACCGAATTCTGAATCCATCTTTACCAGAAGGTGCTTTTTCATCCGTTGCAGGACAACTTCCGCCCGCTTCTTCAGATCTGCTGCGAAAGAATTACCAGTCCTCACTTCCAGTTACCCAGGATGATTTTTCGCTCCTGCTAAAGTATCGACTGCTCTGTGAGAGTGCTTCCTCTCTGACCGATTACCTTGATGTCAGCAAAGACCTCGCCAACCGGATCATCAATCAGAGAAATGATTTTGCTACCTGGAGTTCCTTCTGCGATCTTCTGAAAACCAGAGAGCTTACCTACACCCGGATCAGCCGCGCCCTGCTGCACATCCTGCTCGGCATAAAAAAGGACACCTTCCGACATGAGCCTCCTTTCTGTTTTGCAGAAGATTCCGGCAACATTTCCGGCAAAACAAAAAAAGAGCGGTCATCCACATCCGCCCTTTATGCCCGCGTACTCGGTTTTCAAAAAAAAGATACTCAAATCCTTAAAGAGATCAAAGAGTATGCCACCATCCCTCTGATCACAAAGCTCGCAGATGCCAGAAATCTCACCTCCGCCACCCAGGTCCTCCTGAACCTGGACATTTTCGCATCAGACCTGTATGAATCCATAATTACCGAGAAATTTGGCACACCTTTTACAAATGAATACCAGAAGCAGTTGCAAATTATTTAACCCTTCCCCTTTGTCAAAAAAGAGACTTTTTGCACACCGCTACTACGCATGTTTGTGCAAAAAGTCTCTTTCTCATTTAGTTCACATGAAGAATTTTGGTAAGAGTCACCGCCCTGGCTCCAGGTCCGATATGGCATGCCACACTCAACGACAGTGGATCCATCCGGATTTCAAACTCCGGAAATGCTTCATGAAGCTCATCCAGCCATTCCTGTGCCTCCTTGCGATCTCCTGTGTAAGCTGCATCCAGATACAGATCTTTTTTTCCATCACAATCTCCGAATTCTGAAGTACGAATCTCATTAATTGTCTTGATCATCGTCTTCTTTGCACTCTTCCATCCTCTTGACTTCGCAAACGCATCCAGCTTTTCTCCTTTAAGACGGAGAACTGGCTTCAGGTTCAGAACCGTTCCAATCGCTGCAGCTGCCGGTGTAAGTCTGCCGCCTTTCTTCAGGTATTTTAAAGTATCTACTGTAATATAGATATCACTGTCCCACTGGATCGCTTCTAACAGTTCTTTAATTTCTGCCGCGCTCTTTCCAGCATCTGCAAGCTTTTTCGCCTCTTCCACCGATCTTCGCTGCGTAACAGAAATCCGGTGATTATTTACGACCTGTACTTTTCCATCATAGTCCTGGGAAAGCATGATTGCAGTCTCACATGAACTGCTAAGACCGGCTGACATCGGAATATGTACAACCTCATCATATTCCTCCAGCGCCTTGTCCCACATATCCATTACATCTCCGGGAGCCGGTTGGGAAGTCTTAATATCTGCATCTCCTGCCAGTTTTTCATAAAACTCCTCCTGCGTGAGTGTGATATCCTCGTAAAACAACTCCTCATTGATATAGAATGGCATCGGAAGTACGTAAATTCCCATCTTCTTTCCTTCTGCCTGTGTAATTCCACTGTTACTATCTGTTACAATCGCAACTTTCCCCATGCTCTCTTTACCTCTTTCTAATTTTTAAAACTATGTATCGGTGCAGGAATTCTTCCCTTTCGATTCACAAATGCACTGCAGTCAAATTCATTGACCGGCATGATCGGCGCATATCCCAAAAGACCACCAAACTCTGCCATATCTCCAACATCCTTTCCAACTACAGGTATCACACGAACCGCCGTTGTCTTCTGATTGACCATTCCGATCGCCATCTCATCCGCAATGATCCCGGAAATCGTAGTAGCTTTCGTCTTACCCGGAATAGCGATCATATCAAGTCCTACCGAGCAGACACAAGTCATCGCCTCCAGCTTTTCTATACAAAGAGATCCGGCATTGACTGCATCGATCATTCCTTTATCCTCACTGACCGGAATAAAAGCTCCGCTTAAACCTCCTACATAGGAAGACGCCATAACGCCACCTTTTTTCACCTGATCGTTCAGCATAGCAAGTGCTGCTGTTGTTCCTGGTGCGCCAACTCTCTCAAGTCCGATTTCTTCCAGAATCTCCGCTACTGAATCGCCAACAGCCGGTGTCGGTGCAAGTGACAGGTCAATGATTCCGAACGGAATACCAAGCCTTTTGGAAGCTTCTCCGGCTACAAGCTGACCAACCCTTGTCACCTTAAATGCGGTCTTCTTGATCGTATCACAAAGTTCCTGAAAGCCCTCGCCACGACATTTTTCAATCGCTCTTTTTACAACACCAGGTCCGCTGACACCGACATTGATCACGGCATCTCCTTCGGTAACACCTAAAAAGGCCCCTGCCATAAACGGGTTATCATCCGGTGCATTACATAAAACTACAAATTTTGCACAGCCAATCGAATCCTTGTCCTTTGTCGCCTCTGCTGTCTCTTTTACAATCTCGCCGCAAAGACGGACTGCATCCATATCAATACCAGTCTTTGTCGAACCTACATTGACCGAACTGCACACACGCTCTGTCTTTGCCATTGCCATCGGAATGGAACGGATCAGGAGTTCATCGCTCTTTGTCATTCCCTTGGATACGATTGCAGAGTATCCTCCGATAAAGTTTACACCGACTTCCTTTGCTGCTTTATCCAGTGTCTCTGCGATCGTCACAAAATCCTCTGGTTTTTTGCAGGCTGAACCGCCAACAAGTGCAACCGGTGTAATGGAAATCCGCTTATTAACGATCGGAATTCCAAATTCACTTTCGATCTTCTCTCCTGTCGATACAAGATCCTTTGCAAGTGTTGTGATTTTTTTATATATCTTTTCATTCAGTCTGTCCAGATCTGAGTCAATACAGTCCATCAGACTGATACCCAATGTGATTGTTCTTACATCCAGATTTTCTTCTTCGATCATCTGGTTTGTTTCTACTACTTCGTAAAAATTAATCATAGCAGTTCTCCTTACACTCTGTGCATTTTTTCAAAAATCTCTTCTCTCTGACAATGAATATTGACACCGATCTGTAAGCCGATATCACGAAGTTCTACCGCTACGATATCCAGTTCTTTTTTTGAATTTTCCACATCTGCAACCGCCATCATATTAAAATACCCATCCACGATCGTCTGGGAAATATTTAAAATATTGATATTGGTCTCTGCCAGGTATGTACATACTTTCGCAATAATTCCGACCGAATCTTTACCGACTACTGTAATAATGCATTTCTTCATTCTGCCTGTCCTCCTGAATCTAATTCTGCATACTTTCTTTTTCTAAACCTCGATCACTGCAGACACCTGATCCCTTTTTGCAACTGCGATCGGTATATCATCCCCCTTATACGGGTTCTGCCCCAAAGTGACCTCCAGCTTGACAGTCTCATATGCAAGTTCTTCGTAATTATTCTCCTTGCTCAAATGCCCCAGCAATACACTCCGCAAGTTATTGTGTAGTATATCACAAAGAAGCCGTCCTGACAATTCATTTGATAAATGTCCTCTGTCCCCAAGAACTCTCTGCTTCAGGTAATACGGATAAGGACCGACTTCCAGCATATGTATATCATGGTTAGATTCCAGCAGGACCGCATTTAAATCCTTCAGGTTCTCTACCGTATATTCATCGTATTTTCCAAGATCCGTTGCTACCGCGATCTTCTTTCCATCCTGCTCAAAGCGGTAGCCGCTCGGTTCATTTGCATCATGGGAAATAGCAAATGGATGCACGTCAATATCACCCAGCTTAAATTCTTTATCTACCTGGATTTCATGGTAAAGTCCTTCCGGCATTTTCCCGAGATTTTTATAATCACGGATTCCCCGAATCGTTCCCGGTGTTCCATAGATCGGGATCTCATATTTTCTGCTGAATACACCAAGTCCCTGAATATGATCTGCATGTTCATGGGTAATCAGGATTCCATCCAGCTCTTTCCCTTTTATTTCAAGTTTCTTTAAGCCTTCCTCAATTCGTTTTTTGCTGATTCCTGTATCTACAAGCAGATGCGTTCGATCGCTCCCCACATAAATACAGTTTCCGCTGCTGCCACTGGCAATGCTGCATAATCTCATCTTGTTTCTTCTCCCTGTTCTTAGCCTCTTCCCAGTGCCAAGTCTATCTGTTTTTCCGTTTCTTCAAAGGTTCCGCCGTTTTCGATCACAAGATCCGAAACCGCTGTAAATGTCTCTTCCGACGGCTGATTTGCAAACACCGCATACATTTTTTCATCTGAATATCCGCGTGAACTTCTCAGTCTCTCCATCCTGATCTCCTGTGGCACATGAATATACCAGATCTCATCCAACATCTCACGATATACCGGTTCCGTAAGGAGTGCGGCTTCCAGAATAAAAAGCTCTTTTCCCTCTTCCTGCGCCTTCTGCATTTCCTCCCGGATCTTTTCATTGACCGCCGGATGCACGATCGCATTAAGCTTTTGCAGTTTCTCTGGCTGATCAAACACAATTCTGCCAAGAATTTTCCGATCAATCGTTCCGTCAGGATTTAAAATTTCTTTTCCAAACGTCTCCACGACCTTCTGATAACATTTTTCTCCCGGAAGCTGTACCTGATGTGCCACCAGATCTGACTGGCAGATCACCGCACCGCACACTACACTTAAAAAGTCGAGTACTTTGCTCTTCCCGGAACCAATACCTCCTGTTATTCCTATTTTTCTCATATCTGTTTCCTTCTATTTTGCCTCATACCAATTTTTTCCACTATGCATGTCAATTTCAAGCGGAACGGAAAGATCTGCCGCATGCATCATGCCTTCTTTCAGGATCTCCCGCACTTCCTCTTCCTCTTCCTTCCATGTCTCGATCAGAAGTTCGTCGTGTACCTGCAGAACCAGCCTGGATTTCATGTTTCTCATGCGAAGCTCTTTGTCCACAGCGATCATTGCGATTTTCATGATATCTGCAGCCGTTCCCTGGATCGGAGAATTCATTGCCACACGTTCCCCGAATTGTCTCTGCATAAAATTGCTGGAAGACAGCTCCGGAACCGGTCTTCTTCTGCCAAATAAGGTCACAACATATCCCTGTTCTTTTGCATGAGCAACTGCATCATCCAGAAATTTCTTGATGCCCGGATAGGTTTCAAAATAACGGTCAATATATTCGGCCGCTTCTTTTCTCGTAATACTTAAGTCCTGGCTCAGTCCAAAAGAACTGATCCCATAGACAATACCAAAGTTGACTGCTTTTGCATTTCGCCTCTGCAGATCGGTCACTTCATCAAACGGAGTATGAAACACCTGAGAAGCTGTGATCCGGTGAATGTCCTTTGCCTCCCGGTATGCTTCGATCAGTGCTGCATCTCCGGAGCAATGTGCCAGCACACGCAGTTCTATCTGCGAATAATCAGCATCTACAAACACATATCCCTCTTCCGGCACAAATACTTTACGGATCAGCCGTCCAAGTTCAACCCTCGCCGGGATATTCTGCAGGTTTGGCTCTGTACTGCTGATACGTCCGGTCGCTGTGACTGTCTGGTTGAATTTTCCATGGATCCGGTGATCATCTTCATGAATAAACACGGCAAGCCCATCTGCATAAGTCGATTTCAGCTTGGCAAGCTGACGATATTCCAGGATTTTTGCCACGATCGGATAATCCGGTGCCAGCTTATCCAGTACGTCTGCTGCCGTCGAATATCCTGTTTTCGTCTTCTTTCCATTTGGAAGGGACAGATGTTCAAAAAGAACCACGCCCAGCTGCTTTGGTGAATTGATATTAAATTCTTCCCCGGCAAGCTCATAAATTTCCTTTTCCAGCTGTACGATTTTTCCGCCAAGCTGTTCTCCATAGCTTTTCAGTTCTTCTGCTTCTACACGCACCCCATTCTGCTCCATGTGGAACAGAGTAAATACAAGCGGCATCTCTATTTCTGTAAAAAGCTTCCACATTTCCTCTTTTTTCAGCTTTTCTTCCAAAACTTCCGATGACGCAAATGCAGCATAGGCTTCATAACAGACCATTTTTTCCAATTCTGTCTTCGGATCGATCATCAATCCAAGATGCTCCTGTGCCACATCTTCAAATCCATAATCATTTTTCAACGGATTCAGGAGGTAAGCTGCTACAATACTGTCAAAGCACTTCTCCTCTGCTGCTCCTTCTAATCCTTTCAGATAAGGCAGGGATGACTTCAGATCAAACACCACAAACCGTCCGGCATGCTTTGCCACATGTACAAGTGCCTCTAGAAGTTCCTCCATGCTGTATCCATTTCCTGCCGGAATACAGTAGATCTTCTCTTTCCCAAACGAAATTCCAATTCCACCTATCTCAGCATTTCCTGCAAACAGCGGAAGTACATTTCTGGTGTCTTTGTAAAGAACGGCTCCCACTGTCTGCGCTTTTTCTGCCTCCGCAAAGATTTTCTGAATTTCTTCTTTTCCCACAGCGATCACAAATGCATCTTCAATCGAATTCTCACTCTGCACATCAAAACGATTCAGCAGATTCTTGAACTGCAGTCTCTGGAAATAGACATAAGCTTCCTCTGTATAAAGATTTCCAAGCTTCGCCTCTTCCAGTTCATAAGCAAAATCCGCGTCTACATCGATTGTCGCCAGCACCTTACTCATTTGTGCCTGATCCCAGTATTCCACCAGATTTTTCGATGCTCTCGGCGGCTTCAGTTCGGATGCATGCTTGTAGGCATTTTCAATAGATCCGTATTCTACAATAATCTTGGTCGCCGTCTTTTCTCCGACTCCCGGCACCCCTGGGATATTATCTGAAGTATCTCCCATCAATGCTTTCACATCGATAAATTCTGTCGGTGTCACCTGGTATTTTTCTTTTACGTCCACTGCATAATAATTCTCGATCTCAGTTCCGGTCCGTTTTGTCTTCGGAATCCGGATCTCAACATGGTCTGTAGCAAGCTGGAGAAGATCTCTGTCTCCGGAAATAATGACCACTTCCATCCCCATTCGCTCGCATCTTTTGGACAGCGTTCCAAGAAGGTCATCTGCCTCCAGCCCTTCCTGCTCGATCGTCCGGATTCCCATAGCATGCAGAACTTCCTTCATCAACGGTACCTGCTGTCTGAGTTCTTCTGCCATCGGCTTTCTCGTCCCCTTATACGCCTCAAACATCTTATGGCGGAAAGTCGGCGCATGCACATCAAATGCAACGGTCAGATACTCCGGCTTTTCCTCCTCCAGGATCTTGAACATAATATTTAAGAATCCATATATTGCATTCGTATGGAGTCCTTCCGCATTTGTCAGATCCGGAAGTCCGAAAAACGCCCTGTTCAGAATACTGTGTCCGTCTATCAATACGATTTTGCTCATAATCAACTGCCTCTCCGTAAGTCTCATCACTTACTTCTATCTTTTCTATCTATTCGTTCAAATATACAACATCTCATTATGACATTTTTTTTTGATATTTTCAATACATGAAGGGGTAAAAAAGATCCTCATCAAAATTACAGATACACGAAATGTGCCACAATAATTGTGTATATACGAAAAAATACATCACGAATCATCGCAATGTACTTCTCATATCTTTTATTCAATTCCAGTTAATTATCAACTGCCGGCAGCGGGACTTGAACCCGCACGCGGTCACCCGCAACAGATTTTGAGTCTGCCTCGTCTGCCATTCCGACATGCCGGCATAAAATTCATGTTTTTTAATCACGAACCGAAAATAATCATATCATACTTATCTTCGGTTCGCAAGTATTTTTTCAAAATAAACTATTTGAAATTATTTTCCGAGCTTATCCGCTTCTTCCGTATTCTTCTTAAGTTCCTCATAAACCGGGAAGCAGTCGAAAGTTGCAAAGTAATCCATCGGAGTCTCTGCTCTGCGGATCAGCTGTGTACCTCCGTCCTCTTTCAGAAGAACTTCTGCGGAACGAAGACGTCCGTTGTAATTATATCCCATAGAGAATCCATGTGCTCCGGTATCATGGATCACAAGCAGATCTCCCATGTCAATCTTCGGAAGCTGACGGTCGATTGCAAATTTATCATTATTCTCGCACAGAGAACCAGTCACATCGTAAGTATGATCGCATGGTTCATTTTCTTTTCCCATGACAGTGATGTGATGGTAGGCACCATACATAGCCGGACGCATCAGGTTTGCGGCACATGCATCTACACCGATGTACTCTTTGTGCGTATGCTTTTCATGGATTGCTTTTGTCACAAGGCATCCATAAGGTCCAAGCATAAAACGGCCAAGCTCTGTGTAAATCGCCACATCGCCCATTCCAGCCGGAACAAGAACCTCTTCGTACACTTTTCTTACACCTTCACCGATCACCTTGATATCGTTCGGTTCCTGATCCGGTTTGTAAGGAATTCCCACACCACCGGAAAGGTTGATGAACTTGATATGTACACCGGTCTCTTTCTGAAGCTTAACTGCTACTTCAAACAAAGTACGTGCAAGTGTCGGATAATATTCATTAGTTACAGTATTACTTGCAAGGAATGCATGGATACCGAACTCTTTTGCGCCTTTGGACTTCAGGATCTTGAATGCCTCAAAAATCTGTTCAGTTGTCATACCGTATTTGGCATCTCCCGGATTATCCATAATGCTGTTGGAAATTTTGAAAAGTCCACCCGGATTATAACGGCAGCTGATCGTCTCCGGAATCTTTCCGATCGTCTTTTCCAGAAAATCAATGTGTGTGATATCGTCCAGGTTAATGATCGCGCCGAGCTTATCAGCAAGTGCAAATTCCTCTGCAGGTGTATCATTGGAAGAAAACATAATATTTTCTCCAACCTGTCCGACAGACTCAGACATTAAAAGCTCTGTATAGGAAGAGCAGTCACATCCGCATCCATATTCTTTTAAAATGTTGAGGATATATGGGTTTGGAGTTGCCTTTACTGCAAAATATTCTTTATATCCTTTGTTCCATGCAAATGCTTCTTTGAGTGCTTTTACATTTTCACGAATCCCTTTTTCATCATAAAGATGAAACGGAGTCGGATATTCTTTTACGATTTCATCTAACTGGGTCTTTGTTACGAATGGTTCTTTTTTCATTCTGTTCATCTCTCTTTCGTCTAGTCGATGGTTGCAATACGCATCATATTACTTACAGAACCCTTTTCACGCTGTACGCTCGGTGAAGGAATACCAGCTGTCAGGACAACAATATCTCCACTGTCCACGCATTTCTTTGCCTGTGCAAGATCAATTGCCCCACTGCAGATATCATCTGTTGTATGGAATTCCAGCGACTTCAATCCTCTTACGCCCCAGTAGATCGACATCCGGCGAAGAGTACGTTCGTTCGGTGTAATTCCAAGGATTTCCTGTCTCGGACGAAGGTTGGATACAACCCTTGTTGTTGCACCGGATACAGATGGAGTGATGATGCATCTTGCATTCAGGTTCGCTGCCGCAAGTACAGAAGCATATCCGATTGCACTGGACACACCTGACTTCAGATGATCTCCGGCTTTAACAAGAATGGAATCATAGTCCAGATGTCCCTCTGTCGTCTCTACAATATGAACCATCATCTGGAGTGCTTCCAGAGGGTATTTCCCCTGTGCTGTCTCTCCGGAAAGCATAACTGCATCTGTTCCGTCGTATACCGCATTGGCAACGTCCGTCACTTCTGCTCTTGTCGGACGCGGATTACGCATCATAGAATCCAGCATCTGTGTTGCAGTAATAACAGTCTTAAAGTTGTCATTACATTTCTGGATGATCATTTTCTGGAGATGCGGCACTTCCTCTGCCGGAATCTCTACACCAAGGTCTCCACGTGCCACCATGATACCATCAGCCGCACGGATGATCTCATCAATATTCTCAATACCTTCTGCGTTCTCTACCTTTGCAATGATTGGAATATACGGAGCGCCGAGTTCTTTTAAGTATGCCTTGATTTCAAGTACACACTCTGCATTTCTTACAAATGATGCTGCGATAAAGTCAATATCCTGCTCTACACCGAAACGGATATCATCCTTATCTTTTTCTGTAATAGCCGGAAGACGAATGGCTACGTTCGGTACGTTAACACCTTTTCTTTCGCCAAGTTCTCCACCATTTACTACAGAACAGACAATCTCTGTCTCTGTCTTGCTCTCTACACGAAGTCCGATCAGGCCATCGTCGATCAGAATGGTACAGCCTTTATAAATATCCTGTACCAGTCCCTTATATGTGATAGATACTCTCTTATTATCTCCTACGATATCTTCTGTTGTCAGAGTGAAGGTTTCTCCTTCTTTTAAAGTAATCTTCTTTCCGTCTTTCAGGATTCCTGTACGAATTTCCGGTCCCTTTGTATCCAGAAGGATTGCAGTGTTTGTATGTTCCTCTTCACGAAGCTCTTTGAGCATATCCATTCTGAACTTCTGTTCTTCATGATCACCATGTGAGAAATTGAAACGTGCCACATTCATTCCATTCTGGATCAGCTTTCTCATCATTTCTCTGTCGTTGGTGTTTGGTCCCATTGTACAAACAATCTTGGTTTTTTTCATTGTTTCCTCCTCTTATTATTCAATTTGATTCTATGTTAGAACTCTACTTCACATGTTCGTGTGTGAAAAGATGGTCCTGGCAATATTCATAATTCCCGTTACACTTTGAACAATAACGGAACTCCAGTGTCGGATCGTCAAGTTCAGTACGACCGCACACTGCACATCTGTGCTTTGCACCGCCTGCATACTGATTCTGCGGACGGCTTATCTGCTTCTGGAATTTCTTTCTGCGGGCAGCCTGTTTCGGACTGTGTCCACGCAGATTCCGGTTGCAGAAAAAGAAAATAATAAAGTTCAAAAGGGATGCGATGATCACGATCCGTATGATCAGACCGCCCTGCACTGCGTCTACCGCAAGCAGAACCACATCCAGAATTGCAAGCCACTTCATCTTGATCGGGATAATGCCGTAAAGCAAAAGCTGATAATCCGGCATGATGGATGCACATGCAAGGAAAATAGACATATTGATATAGTAAGTACTGTAAAGGCTTCCAAATCCGGTAATGCCTCCGATCAGTCCATTCACAATAAAAGCTCCAATAACTGTAAATAATATTCCTGAAAAAATGTAAACATTGTAACGAAATGCCCCCCAGTAGCTTTCCAGCGTATTACCAAGGGAATAGTATAACAGCATCATAAAGATAACAAAAATAATATTGTCATTCGGCGGGATGATCACCCAGCTTAGAAGTCGCCACACCTGCCCTTTCAAAATCAGTGCCGGTTCCAGTGTAAAATAGGTAAGAAGCTGTGGCATCGTAAAACTCAAAAGATATCCGATTGCATAGCCTGCAAGCAGATACATCGTAAGATTTCTAATTGCATAGCGCCCGAACCTGCGCTCCATTTTATCTAACCAGTTCTTCATTCAAAACCTCCTTCCACGTATGTTATTTTATCGTCTGCTTTTTACTTTGTCAATTCCATTCCACCTCTTTACTCTCTTTTCACATAATTTACATCTTTTGTTCACTTCCAGGCACTTTTTTCTACAATGCCATACACAACTTCTGTTTGTATTTTCGTTGGTTCTGTCGTATAATGTAAGATACTGTAGTTCTCTGCGAACTACATTTAATAGGTAATAACACAGACAAATTTTTTAATTGTAATAAGGAGTAGTTAAATCATGAATCAGACAGAATTACATACCCTGGGGATTGACATCGGTTCTACAACTGTTAAAATCGCAGTTCTGGACAGTAATAATGATGTTCTGTTTTCTGATTACGAGCGTCACTTCGCCAATATTCAGGAAACCCTTTCTGATCTGCTTGGTCGTGCTATCTACAAGCTCGGTCAGATCAAGGTATCTCCAATGATTACCGGATCAGGTGGTCTTACTCTGGCAAAGCATCTTGGCGTACCTTTTGTCCAGGAGGTTGTTGCCGTTTCCACCGCTCTTCAGGATTATGCACCACAGACCGATGTGGCGATCGAGCTGGGCGGCGAAGATGCCAAGATCATCTATTTTGAAAATGGAAATATTGAGCAGCGTATGAACGGAATCTGCGCCGGAGGTACCGGATCTTTCATCGACCAGATGGCGTCCCTTCTCCAGACAGATGCAACCGGTCTGAACGAATATGCCAAAAATTACAAAGCACTTTATACGATTGCAGCCCGCTGCGGCGTATTTGCCAAGACAGATATCCAGCCACTGATCAATGACGGTGCTACCAAAGAAGACCTGTCTGCTTCTATTTTCCAGGCAGTCGTCAACCAGACCATCAGTGGTCTTGCCTGCGGAAAACCAATCCGCGGACATGTTGCTTTCCTCGGTGGACCGCTTCATTTCCTCTCTGAACTGAGAGAAGCGTTTATCCGTACTCTCAAGCTGGATGACGAACACATTATCGCACCAAAGTATTCCCATCTTTTTGCAGCCGTCGGCTCTGCGCTGAACTCTAAAAAGGATGTAGTCACCTCTCTTGGTGAGATGCAGAAAAAGCTGGATGCCCATATTGAAATGGACTTTGAAGTTGAGCGTATGCAGCCGCTCTTTTCCAGTGAAGCAGATTACAATGAATTTAAGAACCGCCATGCAAAGCATCAGGTGCCGGTTGGTGATCTTGCCAGCTACCGCGGTAATGCCTATCTTGGAATCGATGCCGGTTCTACCACCACGAAAGCCGCTCTGGTCGGAGAAGACGGTACTCTTTTGTACTCCTTCTACCATGGCAATGACGGTGATCCTCTTGGTACGACCATCGGTGCGATCAAGGATATTTACAGCCAGCTTCCGGAAGGCGTACAGATCATTCACTCCTGCTCAACCGGTTACGGAGAAGCGCTCATTAAAGCCGCACTTCTTCTGGATGAAGGTGAAGTTGAAACCGTATCTCACTATTACGCCGCTTCTTTCTTCGAACCGGATGTAGACTGTATCCTCGATATCGGTGGTCAGGATATGAAGTGCATCAAGATCAAGAATCAGACTGTAGACAGCGTACAGCTCAACGAAGCATGTTCTTCCGGATGCGGTTCCTTTATCGAGACTTTTGCCAAATCCCTGAACTACACTGTAGAGGATTTTGCACATGAAGCACTTTTTGCGAAACATCCGATTGACCTCGGTACCCGTTGTACCGTATTTATGAACTCAAAGGTAAAACAGGCACAAAAAGAAGGTGCTGAAGTATCCGATATTTCAGCCGGACTTGCTTATTCGGTTATCAAAAATGCTCTTTTCAAGGTTATCAAGGTATCCGATGCATCTGAGCTTGGTAAAAAAATTGTTGTACAGGGTGGTACATTCTACAATGATGCCGTACTCAGAAGCTTTGAGACCATCGCCGGATGTCAGGCAATCCGTCCGGATATTGCAGGAATCATGGGTGCTTTTGGGGCTGCACTGATTGCAAGAGAACGCTATGGTTTCAAAGAATGTAAAAATACAACCATGCTTTCCATTGATGAAATCAATGAACTTACCTATACAACCTCAATGGCAAAATGTAACGGCTGTACCAACAACTGTCGTCTGACCATCAACAAATTCAGTGGCGGACGTCGTTTTATTTCCGGAAACCGTTGCGAGCGCGGTCTTGGAAAAGAGAAAGCAAAGAGTGATGTGCCAAACCTTTTCGCTTATAAAAATGAACGTTATTTTGGTTACACGCCATTAGATCCATCCGAAGCAAAACGTGGAACGGTTGGTATTCCAAGAGTTCTCAACATGTATGAGAACTATCCGTTCTGGTTTACTTTCTTCACAAAACTGGGATATCATGTGTTACTCTCTCCTGCTTCTACACATAGGATTTATGAACTTGGTATTGAATCTATTCCGAGCGAATCCGAGTGTTATCCGGCAAAGCTGGCGCACGGACATGTACAATGGCTGATCAACCAGGGTGTAGACTTTATCTTCTACCCTTGTATACCATACGAACGTGGTGAATTTGCCGATGCCGACAATCATTATAACTGCCCGATCGTCACCTCATACGCGGAGAACATCAAGAACAATATGGATCCGATCGTACACGGTGAAGTAGATTTCATGAATCCATTCCTCGCCCTCACAAGTGAAAAGACAATCACAGACGGACTGGTCCGTGAATTTACTTCTGCAAAGAATCTTCCAGCAGAAGAAATCAAAAATGCCGCTCATGCTGCATGGGAAGAACTTGCTGCATGCCGTCAGGACATCCGCAAAAAGGGTGAAGAAACACTCGCTTACATAGAAAAGACAGGAACCCGCGGCATTGTACTTGCCGGTCGTCCATACCATTACGATCCGGAGGTCAACCACGGTATCCCGGAGATGATCACCTCCTACGGACTTGCCGTTCTGACGGAAGATTCTATCTCCCATCTGAATCCGGTAGAACGTCCGCTGATTGTTATGGATCAGTGGATGTATCATTCCCGACTGTACGCAGCAGCCAATTTTGTAAAGACAAGAGATGATCTGGATCTGATCCAGCTGAACTCTTTCGGATGCGGTCTTGATGCCGTAACAACCGATGCTGTTGCAGATATTCTGACCGGTTCCGACAAGATTTATACCTCTCTTAAGATTGATGAGGTTAATAACCTGGGTGCTGCACGTATCCGTATCCGTTCTCTTCTCGCCGCCATCCGCGTCCGCGAGCAGAAGCATATGGAGCGCACCATTCGTCCGGCAAATATCGAAAAAATTCCTTTTACAAAGGAAATGAAGGAAACCTATACCATTTTGTGTCCGCAGATGTCACCGATCCACTTTTCACTGATTGAGCCAGCCTTCCAGGAAGCAGGCTACAAACTGGAAGTACTGAAAAATGATAACAAGCATGCAGTTGACATGGGCCTTAAATATGTAAACAATGATGCCTGCTACCCGTCTCTGATGGTAGTTGGACAGATCATGGAGGCTATCCTTTCCGGCAAATATGACACCGACCACCTGGCTGTCATTATTTCGCAGACCGGTGGCGGATGCCGTGCTTCCAACTATATCGGATTTATCCGCCGTGCTCTTAAAAAAGCCGGTTACGGACACATCCCTGTTATTTCAATCAACTTAAGCGGGCTTGAAAGCAATCCTGGATTCAAGATCACCCTTCCACTTGTACTGAAAGGTGTGTATGGTCTGATATTTGGTGATCTCTTCATGCGCTGCCTGTACCGTGTCCGCCCATATGAAGCTGTTCCAGGCTCTGCCAATACCATGCATAAGAAATGGGAAAAGACAGTTATCGAATTTATCAAGAAAGGTTATCCAAGCAGACACGAGTTTAAGCGTCTCTGCCGCCAGATCGTAGAAGATTTTGATTCTCTTCCATTAAAAGATGTCAAAAAGCCACGTGTCGGAGTTGTCGGAGAAATCCTTGTTAAATTCCTTCCAGCTGCCAATAACTACCTGGTAGATCTTCTTGAACAGGAAGGTGCCGAAGCCGTGGTTCCGGATCTGACCGACTTCCTGCTCTACTGCTTCTACAATACAAACTTTAAAGCAGAACATCTCGGCATGAAGAAATCAACCGCCCGCATGGGTAATCTCGGAATCAAGGCTCTGGAATGGTTCCGCAAGCCTGCCGTTGATGCATTAAAAGCAAGTAAACGCTTCGATCCACCATCACATATTGAACACCTGGCTTCGATGGCAAAAGAAATTGTTTCTCTTGGAAACCAGACCGGTGAAGGATGGTTCCTTACCGGAGAAATGCTGGAGCTGATCCACAGCGGTGCACCAAACATTGTCTGCACACAGCCTTTCGCCTGTCTGCCAAACCACGTAGTCGGAAAAGGTGTTATTAAAGAACTGCGCCGCCGTCATCCGGAATCCAACATCGTTGCAATCGATTATGATCCGGGAGCAAGCGAAGTAAACCAGCTGAACCGCATCAAACTGATGCTTTCGACTGCGCAGAAGAAGATGTAGAATTTTAGGATATGTAAAATATATTTGGTTGCAATAAGACGACCAGAGGAAACAAAGTACTCCCTCACATTCAGAGTTGCACTAACCACTTCGTTCAAGCCTCTTAAGGCA
>UMAP01058068.1_pt1 | contig 17882 bp, 17 predicted proteins | sample 1963731 | NCBI WGS metagenome assembly UMAP01 (sample SAMEA4835918, study PRJEB28245) | human gut metagenome | biome: gut microbiome; material: fecal sample | place: Denmark | collected 2008 | reverse complement strand
GAAGTGATGATTATATTCCGAAAATGATCGAACTTTCCGGTGGAAGATATGTATTCGATGATCTGACTGGCGATGACAGTAATACTTCAGCAGTAAAACTTACAATGGAAGAATTTTACGCACAGGCGGCGGATGCAGATTATCTGATTTATAATTCAAGTATCGATAATCCAATCAACAGTGTAAAAGATCTGGAAGAAAAAGATGCACTTTTTTCTGATTTCAAAGCAGTCAAAGAAGGAAATGTATGGTGTACCGGTAAATATCTGTATCAGGCAACCGATATCGTCGGGGAACTGATCACGGATATGAATCTGATGCTGACAGGCGGCGATGAAAGCAAGATGACATTTTTATACCATGTAAAATAGAAAACGGAGAAGAAAATGGGACAGGCAGGAATGAAAAATAACTGGAAAAGGAATACAAGATATATAGGAGTCTTTGCGGTGCTGGCAGCAGTTTTTTGCATGATCGTAGTGCTGAACATCAATACCGGAAATGTACAGATCTCGGTTCCTGAGATTTTACGGATCCTGTTTCTGAAAAAAGGAACACAGGTGCAGATGAATATTATCTGGAAAATCCGTCTTCCGCGTGTCCTGATGGCGGGGATTCTGGGAGGGGCACTTGCCCTTTCCGGATTTTTATTGCAGACTTTTTTTTCCAACCCGATCGCAGGACCGTATGTACTGGGGATTTCTTCGGGTGCAAAGATGATGGTCGCTCTGGCGATGATCATCTTTTTAAAATATTACACTTTGGTATCATCTTATATACTGATCATTGCAGCATTTATCGGATCTATGCTTTCAATTGGATTTATCCTGCTTCTTGCAAGAAAAATCCGGAATATGGCAACTCTTCTGGTTGGCGGAATCATGATCGGTTATATCTGCTCAGCAGTAACTGATTTTGTAGTGACTTTTGCGGAGGATTCAGATATCGTGAATCTGCATGGCTGGTCACAGGGAAGCTTTTCCGGTATGAGCTGGAGCAATGTAAAGGTAGCAGCGCTTATGGTAGGAATCACACTGATCCTTACCTTTTTCCTGTCAAAGCCGATCGGAGCGTATCAGCTGGGAGAAATGTATGCGCAGAGTATGGGGGTCAATATCCGTGTGTTCCGGGTGCTTCTGATTCTGCTTTCCAGTGTATTTTCCGCATGTGTGACCGCATTTGCAGGGCCGATTTCATTTGTTGGAATCGCAGTTCCGTACTTGATCAAGCATCTTCTCGGGACGGCAAAACCGCTGGTTGTGATACCGGCAACATTCCTTGGCGGGGCGGTGTTCTGTATGGGATGTGATCTGATCGCGCGTATGGCATTTGCACCACTGGAGCTGAATATCAGTACTGTGACTTCGATCTTTGGTGCACCGATCGTAATTTTCATGATGATAAAAGGAAGAAAAGGGAAATAAATATGAGTGAGAGCTATTTTCAGATGAAAGATCTTTCTGTCGGATATCATGGAAATGTACTGATCCATGATATCTGTACAGAGATTAAAAAAGGTGAGATATTGACACTGATCGGACCAAACGGTTCCGGGAAATCTACGATTTTAAAAAGTATTACCAAGCAGCTTACGCTCATTGGAGGTAAGGTGACGATCGGTGAAAAGAATCTGAAAGACTTATCTTACAAAGAGCTTGCAACGAAGATGGCAGTGGTGCTGACACAGCGGGCAAAGCCGGAGCTGATGACTTGCTATGAGGTCGTAGCAGCAGGGCGGTATCCTTATACAGGACGGCTCGGGATATTAACGCGAGAAGATGAGAAAAAGACACAGGAAGCACTGGAAATTGTCCATGCAACAGAATACGCAGAAAAAAGTTTTGAGGCGATCAGTGACGGGCAGAGACAGCGGATCCTTCTGGCAAGAGCAATCTGCCAGGAACCGGAGGTACTGATCCTGGATGAACCCACTTCTTTTCTGGATATCCGTTATAAGCTGGAGTTGCTTACTATTTTGAAAAATATGGCGAAAGAAAAGCAGATCACGGTCATTATGTCACTTCATGAGATCGATCTGGCACAGAAGATCTCGGACAAGATCCTTTGCGTTAAAGGAGATACAATTTTCGGTTATGGAGAGCCGGAGGCGATTTTTAAAGAAGATTTTATCCAGAAACTTTATGAGATCGACAACGGGCATTTTGATCCGGTGTTCGGAAGTGTGGAGCTTGCAAAGGCGGAGGGAGAGGCAGAAGTATTTGTGATCTCTTCCGGAGGCAGTGGAATCCCTGTTTACCGGAACCTTCAGAAAGCAAAGATTCCATTTTCGGCAGGAATCCTGTATACTAATGATATCGACTATCATCTGGCAAAACATCTGGCGGTCAGCGTAATCGAAGAAGAGCCATTTGAGCCGGTAAGCGACCGTGCATTTGAACGGGCAAAGCAGATGATCAGGCAGTGTAAAAAGGTGATAAATGCAGGAATTGTGATTGGGACAACCAACCGGAAGATAAAAGAACTGCTTGTATTTGCAGAAGAAATGGGAAAGCTGGAATCATATGAAAAATAGACTTTTGCACATTTACTGTGGAGATGGAAAAGGAAAGACGACGGCGGCAACGGGGCTTGCAGTTCGCGCAGCTGGAAGTGGTATGCGGGTTCTGTTTGCCCGTTTTTTAAAAAATGAATTTTCGGGAGAATTGAAGATCCTGGATCGGATCCCGGAAATCGAGGTACTTCATCTGGAAAAAAGCTATGGATTTTTTAAGACACTTTCCGAAAAGGAACAGGAAGAAGTCCGAGAGATGTATGGCAGGCTGTGGAATACGATCCGGGGGAAAATCAGTACAGGGGATTATGATATGCTTGTGATTGATGAATTTATGGCGGCATACCGGTATGGACTGATTCCGAATAAAGAGGCGGTGCAGTTCTTAAAAGACAGACCGGACAATCTGGAAGTGGTTCTGACTGGACGGGATCCGTCAGATGAGCTTCTGGAGCTGGCAGATTATATTTCGGAAGTAAAGATGGTACGGCATCCTTTTGAAAAAGGAATCCGGGCAAGGAAAGGCATCGAATACTAAGGAGACGAAATGGAAATGGACAAGATGCAGGTCGTGTGGAAAAATCAAAAAGAACTGCGGTGTGGATATACAACAGGAAGCTGTGCTGCGGCAGCAGCAAAGGCGGCAGCGGCAATGCTCTTTTCCGGGGAGGAAATCCGCCAGGTATCTCTTATGACGCCGAAAGGGATCGAACTGTATCTGGAAGTAGAAAAGATCCAAAGAGAAAATGAATCTGTCAGCTGTGCCATTCAGAAGGACAGCGGAGATGACCCGGATGTGACGAACGGGATCTTCGTTTACGCCAAGGTCACGAAAAAAAGGGAAAAAGGAATGACCTTAGATGGTGGGATCGGAGTAGGGCGGTTCACCCGGAAGGTGCTGGAGCAGGAAGCCGGGGAAGCGGCGATCAATAAGGTTCCGCGGCAGATGATCCGGGAAGCGGTGCAAAGCCAGATTGAGAAATATGACTGGGATGGTGGCGCGGACGTTCTGATCTATGTTCCGCAGGGCGTGGAGATCGCGAAGAAAACGTTTAATCCAAGACTTGGGATCGAAGGTGGGATTTCGGTACTCGGAACCTCAGGAATTGTAGAACCGATGAGTGAACAGGCACTGACGCAGACTATTTTCCTGGAAATGAAGATGCTTCGTGATGAAGGTCACCGGTATTGTTATCTGACACCGGGAAATTATGGAAATGATTTTTTAAGGCAGACACTTGGGTACGACCAGGAGCTTGCGGTGAAATGCAGCAATTATATCGGGGATGCGATTGATGACGGCGTGCGGCTGAAGATGGACGGACTGCTGCTTGTAGGACATATCGGAAAGCTGGTCAAGATCGCTGCAGGTGTAATGAATACCCATTCCAGACAGGCAGATGCAAGAATGGAAGTGCTTGCCGTCCATGCGGCAATGGCAGGGGCAGACCGTGAGACAGTCTGTGCTCTGATGAAGTGTTTTACGACGAAGGAAGCATTGGACATTCTGGAAGAAAGAGGACTTTTGGAAGAGACGATGCGGACCGTGATGGAGAAGATCGAGTATCATTTGGCGAAGCGTGCCGGCGAGAAGATGAAGGTCGGGGCACTGATGTTTTCGGATGAGCTCGGGGTTCTTGGGAAGACATCTCTTGTGGACAAACTAAGGGAAAAGATCGGATAGGTAGAAAGGTATGACAAAAAATGGCAGGAAGATTTGACCTTGCGGGTGTAGGTCCGGGAGATCCGGAACTGATGACGATAAAGACAATTCGTGCGATTAAGGCGTGTCAGGTATTGGTACTTCCAATTGGCAGTCCGGAGTTAAAGAAACCGGAATTGGAAGAGGGGGAAGAAGAGACATTTGCAAAAGAATGTCTGGCATATCGGATTGCGTGTGAGGCAGAGCCGGAGACGAAAAAGAAGCTGCGGCTGTATCTTCCCATGCCAATGATCAAGGAAAAAAAGCTACTGAAAGAGATACACGATGTGGGTGCAAGAAAGGCGTCAGAGCTTCTGGAGAAAGGAAAGAATCTGGTTTTTCTGACGATTGGAGATCCGACCGTGTATTCGACAGGAATTTATATTTATAAAAGACTGAAAAAGATGGGATATCAGGGGGAGATCTTTTCCGGGATTCCGTCTTTTTGTGCTGCGGCAGCAAGGCTGGAGATCTCGCTTGTGGAGAACCGGCAGGAGCTGCATGTTCTTCCGGTGTCCTATGGAATTGAAGAAAAGTTGAAGCTTCCGGGGACGAAGGTTCTTATGAAGACCGGGAAAAAGATGGCGCAGGTCAAAGCTGTTCTGAAAGAGGAAGGACAGCAGGCGAAAATGGTCATGAACTGTGGAATGGATGGAGAAAAAATTTACAAATGCACAGAAGAAATACCGGAAGATGCGGGATATTTTTCGATTGTAATAGCAAAGGAGAAAGAAAAATGATTCATTTTGTTGGAGCAGGAAGCGGTGCTGTGGATCTGATCACAGTACGGGGGCAGAAGCTTTTGAAGGAAGCAGATATAGTGGTGTATGCCGGTTCACTGGTAAATCCGGAGCTTCTTAAGAATTGTCAGAAGGACTGTCAGATCTACAACAGTGCGAAGATGACGCTGGAAGAAGTGATGGAAGTGATGATTTCCGGAGAGAAGCAGGAGAAAAAAGTTGTCCGGCTGCATACGGGTGATCCGTGTCTGTATGGTGCGATCAAAGAGCAGATGGATCTGCTGGAAAAGGAGAATATTTCTTATAAAGTGTGCCCGGGAGTCAGCTCCTTTTGCGGAGCGGCATCTGCACTGAATGCAGAATATACTCTTCCTGGGATTTCACAGTCTGTGGTGATCACACGGATGGCAGGAAGAACACCGGTTCCGGAAAAAGAATCCATTGAAAGCTTCGCTGTGCACCAGGCAACGATGGTAATCTTTTTAAGTACCGGGATGCTAGAAGAACTGTCGAAGCGTCTGATCGAAGGCGGTTATCAGCCGGAGACTCCGGCAGCGATCGTCTACAAGGCAACCTGGGAGGATGAAAAGGTGTGCAGATGTAAGGTGAAAGATCTTGCGGTAACAGCAAAGGAGAATGGAATTACAAAGACAGCACTGATCGTGGTTGGTGAGGTGCTTGGCGGAGAGTATGAACGGTCACTTTTATATCATCCGGAGTTTACAACAGAGTTCAGGCAGGGCAAAGGAAAAGAAGGTGTAGGAAATGTGTAAAATTGGAAAAGTCTATGTAATCGGTCTTGGACCGGGTGCTGAGAAAGAAATGACATACCAGGCGTCCACGGCACTGGAAAAAAGTGAGGTTATTATCGGGTATACCGTATATACGGGACTGATACGGGAAAGGTTTCCGGATAAAAAGTACCTTTCCACACCAATGCGGCAGGAAGTGATCCGCTGTGAGATGGCAATGGATGAGGCGATGAAAGGAAGTACGGTAGCTATGGTATGCAGTGGGGATGCCGGAATTTACGGAATGGCAGGTCTGCTCTATGAGATGGGACAGGGCTACCCGGAGGTGGAGCTGGAGGTCGTGCCGGGGATCACGGCGGCAAATGGCGGTGCGGCAGTTCTTGGTGCACCTCTGATGCATGATTTTGCAGTGATCAGTCTGAGTGATCTTCTGACACCGTGGGAGAAGATTGAAAAGAGGATCCGCGGAGCTGCGATGGCGGATTTTGTGATCTGTCTGTATAATCCGTCCAGCCGGAAACGGGCAGATTACCTGAAAAAGGCATGCGAGTATATCCTGGAGTACCAGAGCCCGGATACAGTCTGCGGTTATGTGCGGAACATCGGACGTGAAGGCGAAGATGCACATATTCTGACACTTTCTGAGCTGAAGGATACGGAGGTCGATATGTTTACAACCGTTTATATCGGCAACAGCCAGACGAGAAATGTGGATGGGAAAATGGTGACACCGAGAGGCTATCGATTGGAGGAATAACTGTGGAAAACCGAAAATGCCAGGTAAATCTTGCCGGGATCGGGATGGGAAGCAAAGGAACGCTTACGGAAGAGGTCAGAAAGATCATTGAGGAAAGTGATGTGCTGATCGGAGCTACGCGGATGCTGGAAGGATTCCGGGAAAAAAAGAAATGCTGCTATGCAGAGTATCTACCGGAAAAAATCAGAGCAATCCTGGATGAGCAGGAGGAAAAGACCAGATGTACGGTGCTGTTTTCCGGGGATACCGGATTTTACAGCGGGGCAAAAAAGCTGGCGGATATTCTGAAAAAAGACGGATATGAAGTACAGATTTTTCCGGGGATTTCATCTGTAATCTATCTTGCGGCAAAGCTTGGAAAAAGCTGGGAGGATGCGAAAATTCTCAGCATGCATGGAAGAAGTCAGAATTTTATCCATGTAGTTGCAAACCATGAAAAGACATTTCTGATCCTTGGGAAAAGTGCGGGAAAAGAGATCTGCGAAAAACTGAAATATTACCATCTGGAACAAGTAACCGTTTCGGTTGGAAATCATTTGTCTTATCCGGATGAAGAGATTGTGATCAAAAAAGGAAACAAGCTTCAGGCAGAAGATTTTGGTGATCTTACCACTATTCTGATCGAGAATCCAAAGCCGGAAAAGAGAACAGGAATTCATCTTGCAGATGAGGATCTGATCCGTGGAAGTGTTCCGATGACGAAGGAGGAAGTGCGGACAGTCAGCATTGCAAAATTGAAGCTTACAAAGAATGCAGTAATATATGATGTGGGGGCCGGAACCGGTTCAGTGTCTATAGAGGCTGCTCTTCAGGGAGAGAATCTCCGCGTTTATGCAATAGAGAAGAATCCGGAGGGTGCAGAACTGATCAGGAAGAATATGCAGAAATTCCGGGCAGACCAGATTCAGGTTATAGAAGGAGTTGCACCGGAAGCACTGGAAGCACTGGAAATGCCGACCCATGCTTTTATCGGAGGCAGTACAGGACAGTTAAAAGAAATTATTCAGTGTATAAAGAAAAAAAATCCGGACGTCCGTATCGTGATCAATGCAATTTCGCTGGAAACCGTGAAGGAAGCGATGGAGGCGATGGAGGAAGGACTGCTTGCAGATCCGGAAATCATACAACTGAATGTGGCAAAGTCAAAGAAACTTGGAAGATATCACATGATGACCGGGTTAAATCCGATTTATATTATTTCAGACGGAGGAGATACAGAATGAAAATTCCCGGAATTGTAATCGCGGCATCTGCCAGTGGGAGTGGAAAGACAGCGGTGACAATGGCAATGATGAAAGCATTTAAAAATGCCGGAAAGAAGGTACGCGCCTGCAAATGCGGACCGGATTATATTGATCCTATGTTTCACCGGGAGGTGCTGGGAATTGATTCCGAGAACCTGGATCTGTATTTTTGTGACCGGGAGCGCTTGAAAGAGCGGTTTATGCATCACGCGGAAGGCGCGGAGCTTGTGGTGACAGAAGGTGTGATGGGGTACTATGACGGGATCAGTCTGGATTCGGATCAGGCAAGTACTTATGATGTTGCGAGAACCCTGGGACTTCCGGTAATCCTGGTTGTTCCGGCAAGAGGTATGGCATCGACAATCCTGGCAGTATTGAAGGGAATGATTGAATACCGGAATGACAGTAATATCCGGGGAATCATTCTGAACCGGATTTCCCCGATGCTGTATCCGAAGATAAAGAAGATGATCGAAGAGGGATTGCAGACAATGGGATTCCAGGTTCAGGTGGTTGGTTATGTGCCGGAGGAGGATGCTTTTCATCTGGAGAGTCGGCATCTGGGACTGATGCTTCCGGAGGAAATAGGGAACCTGGGAAAACAGATTGACCGGGCAGCAGAGATTCTGACAGAGACACTTGATATGGAATCGGTGCTGAAAATTGCCTGGGAAGCAAAAGAAATGGAGTATCATCCGGTGAAGGCAAAACAGGAAGCAGCCGGACGAAAAGTGCGTATCGGCGTAGCGCGTGACTTGGCCTTTTGTTTCTATTACAAGGATAATATGGAGCTTTTAAAAGAGCTTGGATGTGAGATCATTCCGTTTAGTCCTTTGGAGGATACAAGGCTTCCGGAACATTTAGACGGACTTTTATTTGGTGGTGGATATCCGGAACTTTGTGCGAAACATCTGGCAGAAAACAGAGCTATGCGAAAAGATGTAAGAAAGCAGATTGAAAATGGAATTCCATGTATTGCGGAATGTGGAGGATTTCTATATTTGACAGAAGAGCTGGAAGGGGAAGATGGAAAGCACTATCCGATGGTGGGGGCACTTCCGGGAAAAGGGATCAAAAAAGGGCGACTTACCAGATTCGGATACATTGAGCTGACTGCGGAAATGAACGGAGTGTATATGAAAAAGGGAGAGAAGATCCGGGCGCATGAGTTCCATTATTGGGATTCTACGGAAAACGGAGAGGATACACTTGCCGTAAAGCCGGATGGTGTGAGAAAATGGCAGGCTGTTCATATGAAGGGGAATTTGTTTGCGGGATTTCCGCATTTATACTTTTATTCCAACCCCAAAGTGGCCAAACGCTTTGTAGAAGCGTGTAGAACCTACAGAAGCAAGTAAAAAGCTGATAAAGACAAATCGAAAAGACAGGAGATTAGACTTACAGATGGAAGAGACCAGATGGAAAGAGAAAATAAAACCACTTGATGAAAATGCAATGGAAGAGGCGCGGGCTCACTGGATGACGGTAGGGAAGCCGCTGTTTAGTCTGGGAAGTCTGGAGGATGCGGTGATCCAGATTGCCGGGATTAAGGGGACTTCAGATTTTGAACTGCGAAAGCGCGGGCTGATCATTATGTGCGCGGACAACGGTGTGGTAGAAGAAGGCGTGACACAGACCGGCCAGGAAGTAACGGCAATCGTGGCGGATAACTTTACAAGAGGAGAGACAAGCGTCTGCATCATGGCAGAAGAGGCAAAGGTAGATCTTTTCCCGGTGGATGTAGGAATGGCAACAGATGTGCCGTCTGTGACAAAGAAAGAATACAAAGTGATGTATGGCACACACAATTTTGCAAAAGAAGCGGCGATGACAAGAGAAGAGGCAGTTGAGGCGATAGAAGTTGGGATTCAGATGGTAAAGAAGTGTGCCGAAGCGGGATACGAAATTCTTGCGACAGGTGAAATGGGGATTGGAAATACAACGACCAGCAGTGCGGTTGCCTCTGTATTGCTCGGAGAGGATCCGAAGGTCATGACAGGAAAGGGGGCAGGTCTGACGAAAAAAGGTCTGCAAAAGAAGGTACAGGTCATCCGGGAAGCGGTTGAGCGGATGCAGCCGGATAAAACAGATGCGATCGATGTACTTTCTAAGGTTGGAGGACTTGACATAGCAGGACTTGCAGGTGTATATCTCGGTGGGGCGATCTACCGGATTCCGGTGCTGATAGATGGCTTTATTTCTGCAGTGGCTGCACTTGTGGCAGTACGGCTGGTTCCGGAATGTGCAGGATATATTTTACCATCCCATTTGTCTGATGAACCTGCGTCAAGAAAGATTTTAGATGCTTTAGAAAAAAAACCATTTCTTACATGTGGCATGTGTCTGGGGGAAGGAACAGGAGCAGTGGCAGCGATGCCGCTTCTTGAGATGGGACTTCAGGTGTACCGTAAAATGGGAACTTTTGATGATATTCACGTAGAGCAGTATGAAGTACTGGATGGGAAGGACGAAAGATGAAATTTTTAGAACCGATGATCGTTGCGTTTTCTATGTATTCCAAAATACCGATGCCGCGCATTGAGTGGAACAAGGAAAATATGAAATATACGATGTGTTTCTTTCCGCTGATCGGTGTTGTGACCGGAGTACTCATTTATCTGGCAGGAATGTTTCTTGATGGAAATATTTTTCCGAAAGTAAACAGTGGAAGACTGATGTTTGCTGCGGTTATGACATTGATACCGGTTTTTGTAAGTGGAGGGATCCATCTGGATGGATTTATGGATACGATGGATGCACTTGGATCCTGGGGAGATAAGGAAAAGAAACTGGAAATCCTGAAAGATTCGCATAACGGTGCTTTTGCGGTCATCGGAATCTGCTGTTATTTTACCGTAAGCCTTGGCGTATGGAGTGAAATCCGGACGGAGATGCTTCCGGTAGTAGCAGCAGGATATGTAATTTCAAGAGCGCTCAGTGGGATTGCTGTAGTGACATTTCCGGCAGCAAGAGGAAGCGGTCTTGTAAAGACTTTCCAGGATGGAGCACAGAAAAAGGCAGTAAGGATCACAATGATCGTATACCTGGTCCTGGCGGCAGTATATTTGTATTTCTGTTCGCCGGTTGGTATGGTGGTACTTCTTATAATTGCAGGAGTGGTATTTGGATATTATTACCGGATGAGCAGGAAACAGTTTGGAGGCGTTACCGGGGATCTGGCGGGATACTTTCTGCAGATTTGTGAGCTGGCATTATTAGTTGGGGGATTGATTGTGCAGGGAATCAAATGAAAAGCAGGGAAAGGAAGAGGAGATGTATAGAAGATGGAAATCAGGCTGATTCGGCATTTTGCGACGGAAGGGAATTTGGAGAAGCGGTATATTGGGGTGACAGATGAAGAAATAAAGGCAGAGTTCGTTCTGGAGCATACTCTGAAAAAAGAAGAAAATGGACGTGAGGAGTGGAAGCCGGAGCTTGTGATTGTCAGTCCGCTCAGGAGGTGCAGGCAGACGGCAGAGATTCTTTTTCCGGGAGCAGAGCAGGTTGTCTGTGAGCAGATGCGGGAATGTGATTTTGGTCTTTTTGAGGGGAAGAATTATCAGGAGCTGACTGGAAATCCAAAGTATCAGAGCTGGATTGATTCTGGGGGTACAAAGGCATTTCCGGGAGGAGAAGATCCGATGGAGTTCCGGAAACGGTGTGTCTGCGGATTTGAACAGATGATGGAAAAGATGATAAAGGGAAAAAGAAAGAAGATTGCCTTTGTGGTTCATGGGGGGACGATCATGTCGGTGATGGAAGCATTTGATCCGGAAAAGAAAGAATTTTATCATTGGCAGGTGAAAAACGGAAAAGGTTTTCATTTTCAAATTGAGGAAGAAAAATGGCAGCAGGGAAAGAGACAGTTTGAGGAGATTGAGGAAATATGAGTTCTTTGATGGCATGTATAGCAGGAATGGCGCTGGATGCGATTTTCGGGGATCCGGTATGGCTTTACCACCCGGTACGGATCATTGGAAACTGGATTTCGATACTGGAAAAGTGGCTGCGCGGATTTTGTAAAAATGATGAGAAAAAAGAAAGAATCGCAGGATGTGTTTTATGGTTTGGTGTGGTGATCGCATCGGTCGGAATTCCGTGGGGACTTTTGTATCTTGCCGGAAAGGTCAGCTTCTGGCTTCAATTTGCACTGGAAACTTTCTGGTGTTATCAGCTTCTTGCCGGAAAATGCCTGAAAGATGAAAGCAGGAAGGTTTATGTACAGCTCGTAAACCACAATCTGGAGGGGGCAAGACATGCGGTATCGATGATCGTGGGGAGAGATACCGGAAATCTTTCTGAGGCCGGAGTGACAAAGGCAGCGGTAGAAACAGTAGCCGAAAATACATCGGACGGAGTGATCGCACCGCTCATTTTTATGTTGATCGGTGGGGCACCACTTGGTTTTTTTTATAAGGCTGTTAATACAATGGATTCTATGGTAGGATATAAGAATGAAAAGTATTTACATTTTGGTCGGTTTGCGGCTAAAATGGATGATGTATGGAATTATATTCCGTCCAGGATATCAGCACTTTTGATGATCGCAAGTGCATGGATCTTCCGGATGGATTATAAAAGGGCGTGGGCAGTCTGGAAAAGAGACAGGCGAAAGCATGCCAGCCCGAATTCCGCGCAGACAGAAGCGGTATGTGCAGGTGCACTTCAGGTGCAGCTTGCGGGAGATGCCTATTATTTTGGAAAATTATATCCGAAAGAGACAATCGGAGATGATGTGCGTCCTATCGAGCCGGAAGATATTTTAAGAGCCGGTAATCTGATGGACGGAACAGCACTTCTGACACTTCTTGTCTTTGGATTACTGAAATATTGTATGATACTGATGTAAGGGGAATAAAAGGTTATGGAATATGTACATGGTGGAGATATTTATACACACAAAGGAATGACAGATTTTTCTGTGAATCTGAATCCGTTCGGACCTGGAAGAGCTGTAGTGGAAGCGACAAGAAAGTCAATAGACCAGATTGGAAATTATCCGGATGCCAGCTGCAGGAAACTGAAAAGTGCTCTGGCGAAAAGACTGGAAGTTCCGGCTGAGCATATTATCTGTGGAAATGGGGCGGCAGATCTGATTTTTACGGCAGTGCTTGCGGACTGCCCAAGGAAAGCGCTGATACCGGTTCCTGCATTTGCGGAATATGAACAGGCACTGCGTGCGACCGGGTGCGAGATCTGTTATTATAAGAAAAGAGAAGCGACTGGTTTTCAACTGGAAGAAGATTTTCTGGATCTTCTGAATGAAGATATTGATATGGTATTTTTGTGTTCACCGGATAATCCGACCGGAAAGCTGATCGACCGGAGTATGCTTTGGAAGATTCTTGCAAGATGCGAGACTTACGGAATCCGGATGGTGTTGGATGAATGTTTTATTGATTTCGCGGAAAATGCAGCTACGGCATCTATTCTTGCAGATACTAAGAGATGGAGAACGTTATTTATCCTCCGTTCACTGACTAAGATGCACGCGATTCCGGGAATCCGTATTGGGTATGCCGTTACTTCGGATATGGAATTTCTGGAGAAGATGGAACAGTCCAGACAGCCATGGAGCGTATCGATACCGGCACAGGCGGCAGGCATGGCATCTTTAAAAGAGCGGATGCGTGTGAAACGGACCTGTGATTTTACGAACCGTGAAAGAATCTGGATGGAAAATGAATTAGACAAGCTTGGAATTACCCATTATCCGTCAGATGCCAATTTCATTCTGATGCGAAGCGGTATAAATTTATATGAGAAACTGAAAAAACAGAAGATCCTGGTTCGGGATTGCAGCAATTACAAAGGTCTCGGAGAAGGATATTATCGTGTTTGTATGCGGCAGAGAGGAGACAACCAGAAACTGATCGATGCGCTGGGAGAAATTCTCTATGCAGGTCAGGGAGAATTTTAATATGGCAAAGTCGATTATGATTCAGGGAACCATGTCAAATGTCGGAAAGAGCCTTCTTGCGGGAGGGCTCTGTCGTGTTTTAAAGGAAGATGGAATCAAGGTTGCACCATTTAAGTCACAGAACATGGCACTCAATTCTTTTATCACGGCTGATGGTCTGGAAATGGGACGCGCACAGGTCATGCAGGCAGAAGCTGCCATGATCCGGCCGGAAGTTTATATGAACCCGATTCTTTTAAAACCGACCTCCGATGTAGGAAGTCAGGTAATTGTAAACGGAGAAGTTGCGGGAGTCATGCCGGCGATGGAATATTTCCGTAAAAAGAAAGAATATATTCCGGCTATTTTAGAAGCTTATCATAAACTGGAAGAAAAGTATGATGTGATCGTCATTGAAGGCGCGGGAAGTCCGGCAGAAATAAACCTTAAGCAAAATGATATTGTTAACATGGGACTTGCTGAGCTGGTGGATGCACCGGTTCTTCTTGCCGGAGACATTGACCGTGGTGGTGTGTTTGCGCAGATCGTCGGGACGGTTATGCTGTTGGAAGAAAAAGAGCGGGCAAGGATCAAAGGTACGGTGATCAATAAGTTCCGTGGGGATGTGAAAATTCTGGAGCCTGGTATCAGGATGCTGGAGGAGTGGACAAAGATACCGGTATGTGGCGTGATGCCATATATTTATGCGGATATTGATGATGAGGATAGTCTGTCAGAAAGGTTTGAGCGGAAAGAAAAGGCGGCACTTCTGGATATTGCAGTGATCCGTCTGCCGCGTATTTCCAATTTTACAGATTTTGCGGTACTGGAATGCAGGGAAGAAGTTTCGCTTCGGTATGTGTCAAAGGCAGGAGATTTCGGGAATCCGGATCTGGTAATTCTGCCGGGAAGTAAAAATACGATGGAAGACCTGTTGTGGCTTCGTCAGAGCGGACTGGAAGGGAAAGTGCTGCGCCACGCCTCATCAGGGAAACCGGTATTTGGTATCTGTGGCGGTTACCAGATGCTTGGAGAAGAGATCCGTGATCCGGAAGGGGTAGAACGTGGTGGAACCATAAAAGCAATGGGACTGCTTCCTGTAGTTACTGTATTTGAAAATACCAAGAGAAGAACCCGTGTTACCGGAAGGTTCGGAGAAGTTAACGGAATCTTAAAAGCAATGTCCGGTGCAAAGCTGGATGGATATGAGATCCATATGGGGGAAACTATTTTTTCTGATAAAGATGCTGCAGATCATAAGATGATGGTACAGATCTGTGATCAGGTGACAGGTGAGAGCCGGTGGGACGGAGCGCAGAAGAAGAATGTGTACGGTTGCTATGTACATGGGATTTTTGATGACCGGGAAGTAGCGGATGCACTGATCGGGGCACTTCTGGAAGAAAAAGGATACGGCGAGGAAGCCATGCACTCCATGGACTACCATGCTTACAAAGAGAAGCAGTATCAGATTCTTGCAAATGCAGTTCGTGAGAATATGGATATGAAGAAAATATATGAGATTATCGAGAAGGGAAATGCAGCAGAATGTTTCATCTGATCACAGGTGGCAGTGGAAGCGGTAAATCCGAATATGCAGAGCAGAAGCTTATGGAATATGCCAGCCATTCAAAAAGAAACAAAAAACGCTACTATATAGCAACAATGATGCCTTTCGGGAAGGAAACGGAAGAGAAAATTGCACGTCACAGAAAGCTTCGTGCGGGCAAAGGGTTTGAAACGATCGAATGCTATACGGATCTTAAAAAAGCTGCAGAAATCCTGCAGACAAAAGAGACAGGAAGTGTTCTCCTGGAATGTATGTCCAATCTTGTGGCAAATGAAATGTACGATCCGTCAGGAGCAGGTGAAAATGCAGAAGAGTCCATTCTGGCGGGGATCCATAAGCTGCAGAAGGTCAGTGATGATCTGGTAGTTGTTACAAATGAAGTATTTTCAGACAGCATGACAGATAATCCGGAGATGGAAGAATATCTGAAGCTTCTCGGCAAGCTAAATCTTCGGATGGGAGAGATGGCAGATCTGGTGACAGAAGTTGTGTACGGAATTCCGGTTGAAAGGAAAGATATAAAAAAATGAAAATGATAATCGGCGGTGCATATCAGGGGAAGCTTGCGTATGCAAAAAAGCAGAACCCATACATTCATTGGACGGATGGGGAACTATGTGAAGGAGATAATATTTTTGAAGCAGAAGGAGTCTTTCATTTTGAAAAATATATCCAGAGTATGATAAAAAAAGAAAACTGGTCGGAAAAAGAAGCAATTGATTTCGCATCGAAACTAACAAAAAAGTGTCCGGATATTGTAATTGTGACACAGGAGATCGGCTATGGTCTGGTTCCGGTAGACGCATTTGATCGCAGATACAGGGAACTGACCGGAAGGATCTGCACCGTACTTGCGGCAAATTCAGATCAGGTAGACCGGGTAGTATGCGGGATCGGTGTGACGATCAAAGGAGGAAATATCAAGTGAAGATAGAACTGGAAAATGTAAAACCTGCAGAAATAGAAAAACGCAGTTTTGAGATCATAACAGAAGAACTGGGTGATACGCATCTGATCCCCGGAACAGAACCGATCGTCAAACGCTGTATCCATACAAGCGTAGATTTTGATTATGCCAAGAACCTGATGTTTTCAGAAGGTGCAGTAGAAAAAGCGCTGGATGCTATCCGAAAAGGTGCAGTCATTGTAACCGATACCCAGATGGGAAAAGCAGGTATCAACAAACGGAAGCTTGCAGAATACGGAAGCGAAGTTCTTTGCTTCATGTCCGATGAAGATGTAGCAGAAACTGCCAAAAAGAACGGAACCACGCGTGCCGTTGCAAGCATGGAAAAAGCAGCCGCCCTCGATAAAAAAATCATCTTTGCCATCGGAAATGCCCCGACAGCTCTTGTAAGACTCTATGAACTGATCCAGGATGGCAAATTAACCCCAGAACTCATCATCGGAGTTCCTGTAGGATTTGTAAATGTTGTCCAGTCTAAAGAGCTAATCCTTTCACTGAAAGACACACCATATATCGTGGCAAGAGGCAGAAAAGGTGGCAGCAATATTGCTGCATGTATCTGCAATGCACTATTGTATATGTTGTAGATAGATAAGATGTTGGGGTCAAAAGGTATTTTGACCCCTTTGATACCAGATTGCTACGTGCGTTTTGCATCGGGTTTCTGACCTTTTGCCCCTGGTATCTATATAATAAACAACCCTTATTTAATGAGGTTTTTACATTCTAACTGTCTTTGCGATAATCAAAAAATTAACTATATTGTCAGAAAATAGACATAATTCAGTATTGAATTCTGACCTGTACTCTGCTATTATAATCGTATGCTAGTTGAAGGACAGCAGGAAGGAGAAATTGATTATGGGATTTTTAACAGGAAAGACTGCAATTATCACAGGCGGCGGAAGAGCTGTATTAAGTGATGGAAGCTGCGGATCTATTGGATATGGAATTGCAACAGCTTACGCAAAAGAAGGAGCGAATCTGGTAATTACCGGGCGTAATGTAAAGAAACTCGAAGATGCCAAAGAAGAACTGGAGAGACTCTATGGTATCAAAGTATTACCTGTACAGGCTGATGTCAGCGCGGGGGCTGATAATGAAGCAACAGTACAGAACGTAGTAAAGCAGGCAATTGACACATTCGGAAGAATTGATGTCCTGATCAATAATGCACAGGCATCCGCATCTGGTGTTACGATCGCAGATCATACAACAGACCAGTTCAATCTGGCAATGTATTCCGGCGTATATGCGGTATTCTATTATATGCAGGCATGTTATCCGTACCTGAAAGAGACAAAGGGATCTGTTATCAACTTTGCTTCAGGTGCCGGACTTTTCGGAAATTACGGACAGTGCGCATATGCAGCGGCAAAAGAAGGGATCCGTGGACTTTCCAGAGTAGCTGCAACAGAGTGGGGACCAGATGGAATCAATGTCAATATCGTATGCCCGCTCGCATGGACAGCACAGCTTGAGAATTTCCAGAAAGCTTATCCGGAAGCATTCAAGGCAAATGTAAAGATGCCGCCGGCTGGACATTACGGAGATGTAGAAAAAGAAATCGGACGTGCATGCGTACAGCTTGCATCACCGGATTTCAAATATATGAACGGAGAGACAATCACCTTAGAAGGTGGAATGGGACAGAGACCTTAAGAAAAATCCATAAAAGCCAAAGAGAGTGCCTGTGCGTTTTTTGAATCGTACAGTCGCTCTCTTTTTATTTCATAGGG
>UMAP01005367.1_pt1 | contig 17955 bp, 17 predicted proteins | sample 1963731 | NCBI WGS metagenome assembly UMAP01 (sample SAMEA4835918, study PRJEB28245) | human gut metagenome | biome: gut microbiome; material: fecal sample | place: Denmark | collected 2008 | reverse complement strand
AAAAATGAAATGTTTTATGGACGCTCATGGATAGGTGTCACAATGGATGATTTCATAAATGAGCTTAACAGCTATATTAATTGGTATAACACAAAACGAATAAAAAAATCTCTCGGCTATATGAGCCCGGTAGAGTACAGACATAGCCTTGGATTATCAGCATAAAATAGTCCAAGAATATGTCCGCACCCCCTACTTCAAAGGATAATGAATACTTCTATGCGACGCATAAATTTTATTCATTTGATGATTTTGCAAAACAACTAAAGGTGCATAACTATAAATACAATAAGTTTCCCATGCGTCCTCTTAACTGGCATTCTCCGCAAGAGTATGTCAATGCTTTTGTTAATGACGGTGAAATTTTTTAGAAAATGTGTAACACATCATTGACAAACCTACATTTTTCTCATACTTCTCCTTTCAACCAACGTTTACATTTGAAATTCACAATATTCACTGTCAATGATTATATGAACATCTCACACAAAAGCCATCACCGCCATTATTATAAACATTTAAAGGGCAACTACACTCTTGACAAAAACCTAAATCTCCCGGATTAGGTATTTCTTCTACACCTCTTTCATCATATTTTGTTTCTTGCAAATCACTATATATAATTTCTGCCGTTTTAAAATCGCTATCATCTTCAAAATCAAGATAAATGTTTGTTTCACGAGTTACTTTTATAGTGATAACACCTTCAAATACATGATTTGTTCCATAAGAACGAATGACGTCTTTTGTATCATCATCTCTGCCCCAATACTCATATGATATGCCTTCCGCTTTCACATCAAACTGAAATTGGTATGTAACTATATCATCATATCTATCCATTCGTTCAGCAGACAAAAATTTATATTCTATATCATCTAATTCTTCAATACCCTCTGAGCCGATATGTGAATGTGACACATAATCCGCAATATTATAAATTAATTTATCCCTAACTTCTTCAAACACTTTATCTGCAATTTTTATACAGTAGTCTGAATCTGTCATACATAGTGCAATTTCCACTGCATCTGTTTTTTTTATATTAAATGCTGTTGCAATTTCATTATAAAACTCTCTCGAAATAAATGGGAATAACTTCTGCCCAGTATTTTCAAACTCATCAATTAACTTTTGATGTAGTTCTCTATTATCACCGACAGTCTTCCACCAATCAGATTTTACATCATCCGTAACAAATACAACATTTTTTTCTTCTTTCTTTGCAAATCTAAGTATTTCCTTCCACAAAATCAAGTCACTATATTTTCTAACACCATCTTTATTCTTTATGTCTTTAAAACCAGGAGGTATCTCGTTTTTATAGCGTTTCTCTCCTTCTTCACACCAATAATAAATATCTTCCTGCGAAGGCGACGGCATTATTCTATTGGACATATCCCATTCTTTCACAATATCCATAAGATAATCATTGTCTTCCCAAAAATGTGAAATTAAATTAAGACTATTTCTTTCACAAAAAAAGTCATTGAAAAATTTCTCCAATGCGTCAATTTTTTGAGCCAATCCTGCTCTCAATACTTCTATATCCGAAAATTGTAGTCGTTCTAAATTATCACAAGTCTTTAATATTTTTTTCTTCGCTGTCTGTATCTGTTTAGAAGTCTCCTGACTCGCATTTTCAACACGTTCCCGCATCTTTACAAATTCCGCTTTATAGTGTTTTTCATATTCCAGACGTACTGTTGCAGGCAAGACAACATAACGTTTAACTGCGCTCAAACAATTTAATGCGAATTCCGAAAATTCTGCAGAATAACGATATATATTTAAAAGAACATTTGTATCGAGAACAATTATAAAATTGTTCTCTTCCAATAGTTTTTTTATATCCACTCTAATCACCTTATCATTCGTTTGTATTATATTTATAAGAATTCAGTAAAAAATTTAAAAGTTCATAAACGGGCATTGACTTTTCAGTGTATCAAAATTCATTATCTACAAGTTTTAAATTTCACATAACCTATAGGTATTCTCTTTTTACCGGTTGTCTATAATATAAATTTTTAGATTCCGCACTTATAATTCTTCTTACTTTTAAGTATAGCATACATCATATAATATATCAACGCAAAAAAATTATTGAATTACATTTTATAATCTATTTATTATATCTTTCTCATTGTAACACTATAACAATACCAAGCAATATTAGTTATGATGTTACCTTTATATTAATTATATGTCTATCACATATTATTAGGTGTCATTATAATAACATAATTATACCATTCATTAAAAAAAACAGTGCCGTTAGTTTGGTTTTACCCCCCCTAACGGCACTGTTTTTTTATCAAGTGTAAATCATTTCTTCCAATTCTTCAAGTGTATATCCATCATTATACAATTCCTGTATCACTTCCGGATCTTCACCGTACATTGCGGCAACCGTCTTTATATCTTCAAGATATTCTTCCTCATAATAATCGTCATACCCCGTATCGATATAGCAGTCGCAACCGTAATCGTACCAATGTCTGCCGTATGATTCGATATAATTAAAATGACCTCTTTCACGTTTGCCGTTACTTTTGATTTTCAGAATATCGCCCTCATTAAGAACGATATGTTCATACTTGCCATTCTCCAAATCTTGAAACAGTTCCGAATCAACCAATGCTTTCCAAAGTATCTGTTTAGTCGAAGCAAACACATAAACGCCTTTATCCTTAAAATGAATTAATGAAATCGGGCTGTCACCTTTTACAAGATACAAATTGTTTTGATTATCAAGTATATTAAAGCTAAAACTTCCCTCTATACTTTCAGCCATGAATTTTATCGTTTTGAAATTAAGTGCATTTTTATACTTGATTAACTGCACCGCCACAAATGAATCTGTTTCGATTTTGCTTTTAAAGTTATACTTCTTTTGAAGTTCCTTATCATTGAACAGTACGCCATTATGAGCAAGTGCAAACTGACAGTTCTTCACTCGTTCACTCCACGGGTGATTGTTGTAGTTCTTGCTCTTATCACCTTGTGTACTGTGTCTTGTGTGACCGATTACGGTATTGACAAACTTCGGAATATTCGGATTAAACTTATATGCACTTACCGCACTTTTGTTTATCTTCATATTACCCAAAATCGAATATGCAACGCCCGTTGCGTCCGTGCCACGTTCTGCACTTTCCATGCCGAGCAAATCTACAAGTTCATTCATATCCTTTAGCTTATCCTTGTAACTAAGCACTCCATATATTCCACACATTATATTTCCACCTCATTTCTTATTGGTTCATTGACGTAAAGTCTTTTTTCTTTCAAATAATTAATCAACTCTTGTTTGTCGTCTGATATTCCTTTTACGAAATCAAGCCATGTAAGACTCTGCATAAATTCGTCGGACAAAGAAATAGCAACCTTACAGATTTCATCTACCATCTGTAAGGTTGCTATAAACGTGTTGTACTTTAAAGTACCTCTAAATATTCTCATTTCTATTGTCGCTTCATTTTCAAGATTAACCGCAGCATATCGTCCCATATGTGAGTTCTTTGCGTGCTTTAGCGTTTCTTTCGGATTGATTATTCCGCCACCGTAACGTCTTGCCCAATGCTCTACTTGCGATTCAGTTCGTCTGCTGAATGTTAAGATTTCATTCCAGAACTTCTCGTAGAAGTAGAGAATCTTCGCTATTGTTGCCTCTTGTTCTTCATAATTCGCTCCAAGTGCATTTCTGCTGATATGTACATGGAGTCCGCAAGTTCCGGCTTGGTGACTTAAATATCCTTTTGCTACTGCCTTATTAAGAATCGCTCTCCAAGGCATTTGGTTAATGTGATAGTCAAGTGTCATCGGGTGAGTTACGCACTCAAAACCATCATCAAGTGAACCGTCATGTTTGATGTACATACGCTCATGCCCATTGTTAGCTATTTCAAGCAATTTGCTCGCACAAAATTCATTTTCGCCACCGTCGTCAAGTTCAAGTTCCACACCCAAATATCTCGGACCGTCACCGTAAAATATCGGCTCAGGCTTGTAATAGTAATCATGGATTATCTCGTCCATATCAAAACAATCTCGACAATACGGGTGGTCATGATATTCCTCAGTCTCATAATAGCAAGCATCATCATAGTGTATCACTGCATCACATCTTTCACATCTAACATAATCTTCATCATAACAAGTTTGGCACAAGTCACCATCCGCCGAATCATCATTCCAATGTCTGTCACCACAATCACGGCAAATGAATGTTTCACGTCTTAAACAATCTTCACACAAATACGATTCATCAAAATATGTTAGTTCTGATACATCATGTTCTTCGTGACATATGTCACAAGTGTATTTTTCCTCTTTCATCTTTTGTCCTCCTCTTAATACTCCTCTGCTTTCAGCATCGTCGAATGTGTTTTATCGTCAATCACATAAATTTTTCCCACAAAAATAGGAGCACCTTGTAATTTAACAAGATACTCCATTTTATACTCCGGCATTTCTTGTGAATGTACGATTTTTTGCATACCATCATACTCCGACAGTTCAAATACTTGAAAGTAATCCTTTGATTCAACTTCCATTGTATCAACCATATTCCACATCATACATTGTAATACAATAGGAACTTCCTTGTTTACTCCGCAAGTACAAAATCGTTCGTTTTGGAACATATAAATTTCACCTCCGTGTATTTTATTACACAGAGATATTATATAAATCATAACTTTCATAATACGGTTTTTATCGTATATTATCGAATTCCATTTATACATTATCTACTTGAATAATCGAAAGGAGGTTTCCGATATGATACGAACGATACTAAAAGGAATTAAAAAAGTATTGCTTATGCTTTGGTAAGGAGGTGTTTTTCATGGGTAAATGGTTTTTATTATCACTTCTGCCGATTACCGCTCTTATGTATTTATTCGGCAAAAAGGAGTAACGGAGTAGGTCTAAACAGACCTACTTCCTTACATAAAACTCCATTCCTCAAATTTCTGTCGAACGGAAATCGGTGTAGGTATAATGCCTATCTCTTTAAATTTTTCCATAACCTTTTTCAATTCGGTTTCCGAATATTCCCTAATAAAGTATTCGGCGGCAGTTTTTGAACTTTTATGTAATACCGATAATCGTATAAACTCCAGCATTTTATGTTTTGTCTTTGTATGAAAACGCCCCGTCTCAATTTTCATTTTTATCCTGTCGAGTTTATAGAACGCACCTTTTAAGTATAGTTGACTTAGATTTTTATTAATAATATCTTCTGAGTTTATTGATAATAAATTCAATAATTCTTCTGTACTTTTAATATTACCGTTTTTTTTCATTCCTTGAATTCTTGTTTTATAAAATCTAAATTCCACACGAAGAATACCTTTCGCTTGATTAAGCATGTCTTCATCATAATGATAATTTCCGCTGTCAATATGATGTTTCATTTCCTCATATTTATCATAAAATGATAGCTCAAATATCTTTGTTGAGCTCTTACTGCTATGTTTTGTAAATGTTGCATTCTCCTTACAGTCAATATAATTTGGCTTACACCTAAATCCGGTAAAACTTTTATTTAGCTGTTTTATTATGTAATCAACCACATCTCCCACATAAATATCTTTTGTCAAGTCAATTCGAGTGATATTGCACTCATTCGGTAATGGCAAAATTTCACACTGTGTTTTTATATACTCTCCGATTTCTGCAAGTAAATTATACGCCTTTCTAATCTCTACTAATTCCAAATAATTATCATTTTTTCTATACCTACCTAATGTGATAATATATTTCAATTTATAATAAGCTCCGTCATTCACACGGTGGTTATACAATTCTAATCGTATCCCCTTATCATTCATACCGGTATATATGACTGCATGCATCTTTTTATAACATTTCCGGTTCTGTGAATAAACATATTCCGTCATATTCTTGTATTCTTCATATGTCAATATCTTTGAAAATTCTATCGTGTGAATCTTAATATTGATTTTCCCTAAAACTGTTTTATTTTCATCATTCTTATTTTTTATCTCCCATTCGAGATTTCCCTTATTATATTCCATATTTTTCATTCTCCTTATTTCTTTTTTTAATTTTTTTCCATGCTATATTTATTTCAACCAATGTATTTTTTACAATGATAAGCATTCTTTTTCTTAAATATCTGTTTTGTCCATCTATGTAAAATTATATCCCATTAAGTCTCCAACATTTTTATAAAAAAATAAAGAAAGGGTGTTTATATGGAATACTATACTTCAACAGATGAGCTTCCGTTGATAATGACTTTCAATGAAGTAAAAGAAACACTGATGATTTCACGCCAAACATTACTGAAACTATTATGGTCCGATACAATCCACGGTATAAAAGTCGGTCATCAATGGCGAATTTCAAAAGATGAACTTCTGAATTATATCAACAGCAAAAATGTTTAGGGATACGCAGGCGAATTAAATATCGCCTGCAACCTTACGAAATTTCATAAAGCAAACGTAACAAGCTAATTTTCAAGTAACATATAAAAGCTACTTAATTTAATTCTTGTATTTCTAAACCCAACTTGATATAATGTAAATATCAAAATTAGGTGGTGAATCATATGGCTTTTGATGGCTTTTATATAAAATTATCCAGTATTGCTAAACTCCCTCATACCGATACCTATTACGCTTGTTTTGAATACAAAAACAAATATAAAGACAAATTCAATATCACAGACACACTTGCAAGCTCATGTATTGTTAATTTCAATAATAGTATTTTTGCAAGCAAAACAAAAGCATTTAAGCAATTGATTAACTTCTATACATATGAAGATGAAGGCGAAAAGAAAATAATCATGGGCAAATACAATCTTGCTAATCCTCATGAAAAGCTAATTGACCTTTTTTTTACAGAAGTTGTGTATATATATAATAAATCAAAAGATAATATTGGTATCGGACTATATAAAGATGACTATCATCCATTTCAGGGACTAACTTTTGAGGATTATGAATGTTGGGAAATAATATACAACCAAAATCCTTTTTTTAAATACAAAAAGCAATTAAAGTTTCTGCCAACAAATTTAATTGATACAAATTTAATGCCTAACCAACGAAACGATGATATGCTCTTGAAAGAAGCATATGATAATGTTATATCGTATTTAGAAAACAACCCCATTTATATACCTCTATTTTTGTATACGTTGTACTCTTTTTTCGAGAGTGTGAGAAAAAGTCTGTAAAAAAGAATCCTTCTGTGATAGAATATAAATAAATCATAGGAGGAATTTTTTTATGGCAAGACGTAGACGAGAAAGAATGAGTGAAGGAAAGAAGAATATCATTGCCGGATTGATTCAGGAATATGACATCAAAACAGCAGAAGATATTCAAGAGGCATTAAAGGATCTATTAGGCGGTACTATTCAGGAAATTATGGAAGCTGAACTGGATGAGCATTTAGGTTATGATGAATATGAACGCAGTGACAATCCTGATTATCGAAATGGAGTAAAACATAAAAAACTTCGTAGTTCTCATGGGGAAATCCCTATTGATGTTCCACAAGACCGTGACGGTGATTTTGAACCGCAGATAGTCCCTAAGCGAAAGAAGGACATATCAGCAATAGAACAAAAAATCATTGCTATGTCGGCAAAAGGTATGACAACAAGACAAATTTCTGATATTGTGGAAGATATATGTATGGTTTTGAGGTAAGTGAAAGTATGGTAACCGCCGTTACAAATAAAATATTACCACAAATAGAGGAATGGCAACAACGCCCTTTATCAGCTGTGTATCCGATAGTTTTCATTGATGCAATCCACTTTTCTGTCCGTGAGGAGCATATAGTAAAGAAGATAGCTGCATACATAATTCTCGGTGTAAATGATGAGGGTAAGAAGGAAGTTTTAAGCATAACTATAGGTGAAAATGAGAGTGCGAAATATTGGCTTGGAGTTTTAAATGAACTCAAAAATCGTGGTGTACGGGATATATTGATATTATGTGCAGATGGCTTATCAGGGATAAAGGAATCAATAGCAGCAGCCTATCCGAATACGGAGTATCAACGTTGTATTGTCCATCAAGTGCGCAATACGTTGAAATATGTAGCGGAAAAAGACAAAAAAGCATTTGCAAATGATTTAAAGAGCATATACCATGCACCGAATGAAGAAAGTGGATACGAGCGTATGCAGAGTGTCACAAAAAAATGGCAAGAAAAATATCCTAATGCGATGAGAAGATGGGAGGAAAATTGGGATGTTTTATCACCAATGTTCAAATTTTCCGCCGAAGTCAGAAAAGTCATGTATACAACAAATGCAATAGAAAGCCTTAATAGTGTACTACGTCGATTGAATAGCCAAAGGAGCGTATTCCCGAGCGATACAGCCCTTCTAAAGGCACTGTATTTGGCAACATTTGAAGCAACAAAGAAGTGGACAATGCCACTTAGGAATTGGGGCAGAGTTTACGGAGAATTGTCAATCATGTATGACGGACGACTTGTTTAGCATATATTTTTACATTTGTATAGTGTAAAAAATACGGTCTTTTACAAGACCGCTCTTGACGCGGGAGAAAATCCGTGCTATATTACAAAAAGGCAGATAAGCTGAGTTTTGCTTATATGCCCAAATAAAACTAAGTATTTTATCATAGAGAAATTAATTTTACAGAAATAATCTCACACTCTCTGCCTTTCGGAAAGATATGCTTTAAACTCGTCTAAATCTATTGATTTAAGTTTTTGAGCAAAGTCCTTATGATTGACCATAAAATGTTCGCAAAGGTCATCTAACGGGATAGATACAGAATTACCCATTGTTGTTCTTGACAATCCTAAAAATCCCTCTTGAAATGCAACATTGTGATCGTAACACGGTGATACAGACTTAAATTCAAATGTTTCACTATCGTACAGAAGTCCATAATTATCATCATTCAAATCAGAGTTTGCAATAATATAATTAAATATATCCATACTCTGCACCTACTTTAAATCTTCCGTTTTAAAAGTTGTGTAACCCTCATAATAATAACTCGTGTCAATGCCCTTCATATACACTTCACGGTCATTTATTTTGTTTGTCAAAGCATTTTTGAGAACATATTTAATCTCAATATCACGAATAGGACTACGCTCCATCGCAAGCAGATAGTCTTCCTTGTCAACCTTGCTCCAGTCAACAACTTTTCCGATTTCTTTTTTCAAAATCAAATCCAACCAAATACGAGTTGCCCTGCCGTTGCCTTCACGGAATGGATGCGCAATGTTCATTTCAACATATTTTTCGATAATTTCGTCAAATGAGGATTGAGGCATTTTATCAATATTCTCAAGTGCCGAACACAAATACATCAACGGAGCAAAGCGAAAATTCCCCTTTGCAATATTTACTTCTCTGATTTTCCCCGCAAAATCATAAATATCCTCAAATAAGTATTTATGAATAGCACATAGGGTTTCAAATGTGCCGGGTGTCAATGTATCAAGAATACCTGCTTCAAACAGTGTCAGTGCCTTTTGCTTGCTTATTTTTTCTTCTGTTCGTGCAAGTTCAGCAGAATCTGTTATTCCTAATCTATTTTCAAGTACCATTTTCACCCCTCCGTATTCTGAATAATTCAACTTATGATTTTCACCTATATATTTTATTATATCACATATCTTGCCACATTCCAATGATATTTGTACAAAAAAACTATTTCACTAAATCTTATAGCAATTCCTCTTGTCTTCTTTCATTTTTCAACGAAGAGAAATATTTTTCAAAATATTCATTACGCACTTTGGTTATTGCAATTTTATTTTCTATGGCATAATTATAGACGCTATTCCAAATACCATACAGATGTTCGGAAAGCTTATTTATATCATCTTCTTTTTTACATTCCTCAACAACATTTCTGCTCCAAGCAATAATATCTTCTTTTTCGCAAATCTGTTCCAAATATGCAGACATTTCCTTCATTATATTTTCGAAAAATTCACCTAAACAAATACACTCATTTATCCACTCAGTATTTACATCATTGAACTTCTCTAACCACTTATCTCTATTGTATTTTATAAATGCATCCTTCACTCTCACGGATAATCTAATATTTTTATCTATATCTTTATATCTAAACGTTTCGGATAACATAGCTTCCATATAATTATTCTCTATATTCATCATGCCGTAACTATTTTGATGAAATATATCTTTTATTTCATCAGCAAATGCATCTAATTCTTGTGCTTGTTCCTCTTCTGTTTCTTCATCTTTATAAGAAAATTCCTGTGTCTGTTCATCTTCTTCATCTTTATAGGAAAATTCCGATGTTTGTTCATCTTCTGTTTCTTTATCTTTTAAAAGGAATTCCACCGTCTGGTCCACGTATTTTTTATCATATTCACAAGAAAATTCCAATGTTTGTTCATCTTCTTCATCTTCTTCATCTTCTTCATCTTCATAAGAATTATAAATGTCACAAAAACACTCTCGATAATTCTTTATATAATAAAATACCCATTTATCAACGTTTATCTCAGTTTCAAGATACATACGTTTCAAATACGTCCCCAAAAATAAAGGGTATGTACTGTAATTTGTTACATTAACTATATACTTATATTTGTCATTCACATTATTATAGTGGCGTATATTTTTAATCCTATTTTTCAAATTCTTATCTTCATCCATTTTAATACTTATCATCGAATCCAATATAAAGTTGATAGGTTGAAATAATCTTTCAAATTCATATCCGCCAATACTATTGATCATGTTGTTATAGCCCTCATTGTTACTGAACTGAGAACATTTATCGGTCAACATATTATCAACAAACAATCGTAATCCGCTTATTAGTTCCCCTTTGCCACCATCAACTTTGGTTATTGCTGTACGCTCCGTTTTCGGTACTTTGCATTTTATACCGTAATTATTTGCTTCTTTCGTTAATATACTGAATATAGATAATATATCAAGCATGATCTTTTCAGACTCTTCTTCCCAAAAGAATTCGGGATCTATAAGGTTTTCTTCATTTTTATAGTTATAATTTTCCCCATAGTAAACGTTTCGAACGATTTTACTAAAAGCATTTTTCATATCATCAATAATAATCTTCGCACAGTTTATGTATTTCGTTTCGCAATGATTTTTCTCATATACCCAAACAGCAATATCCTTGATTAGTTCATCAACAAAATCAGAAAATTTATTATTTATTATTAAGAATTTCATATACGGAAGTCTGTTGAATGAAATATTGCATTTTTTATTTGGTTGAAAAAAATTTTTAATAATATATTTACGCATCTGTTGTTCTATATCTTTTTGTGGATTTTCAACATGTATATTTTTTTTATTATTCATATTTTCTTCACCTGTACCCCATGCTCCATACATGTCTTTATTTATTATGAACATAATGTCTTTTAAATCTTCAATTCGAACGCTGTCTTCTTTTTTTGTAAATCTTCCAAATAACCATCCTTGTTCACCAATGTAAAAACAAAATATAATGTTTAGAAAATATAGAAGTATTATTGAAAATATTGTATATCTGTCTTTAAATTTATATTTCTTTATATATCCGCCCTTTATATGTTCCTTACGATAATACTTACCTAAATAATTATCATCTATGCCTTCTATTATCCCTTCAAAGTATTGTTTCATATCATTTATGGGATTATATTCTGTGTCGTTCAATGTTTCAGTGAAATTATCTTCATCGTTTTCATTTAGCATCTTATCCCACACGCCATCAATCGCTTCAAATTTAGTTATAAATACTATAAACGAATTATTTTCTTTAATCGACTCTTCAGATATATCTGTTCTAGGTTCTTTATCCAACTTAAATTCAACAACATTTTCCACCAAATAATTAAACAAAGTTTCCCCCTTAGTTCTCCATTTTGATATTGGCTTTTCTTTTTCTATCGCATATAAATAATCTCCAATATATTTATATGGTATATTCGAAGTTGCACACATATAGCCAAATAAATATTTTCCCAATCGGGTTAAACTTATTGCGTGTTGTTTGTCAAACAACTCTTTTTTAAACAATCCTTCTTCATTCGTTATATTCCATCTCAGTAGATAACGAAATCTACGTTCATATTTCATACGCAGTTTGTTTTCTTCATTCGTATCCTGCTCACAAAATTTCTTCCACATCACAATCCACCTTTTTTGCCAATTAATTTTTCAAATTACAATATCCTCATTCATTCCAAACTTATTTTATAAAATTATATCATTTTGGCACAGATTATGCAATATTTTTTTCTAAAACATTTTTATATTGCGTATTTTATTATTTATTTACAGATTATTTAAGTATATTATTATATATATCAGCTGATCGCTTGAAAGATTAATCTAAAAAGCAGTAACTTGCGAAGTGCTTGCGAAATCTTTTAGGCCTCATTTCGCAGGCAAAAATAGCGTAATCATGCGCCGAACGAGAAAAACAAATAAAAATCAACTTATATAGGAGGAAATATAATGGACTCATCCAATTATTCACAAACTTACAACATCCAGGATATTATAGACAAAATTGAAGAAGAAACTAATTTGACCGTTCCTTCAGCTGTGATAATACCATTGAAACAACACAGAACCGTCAACCTTAATGCAAATGATACATTTGAAATTGATGTAAAGCTGATGACAAGAAAGAGAATATTTAAAAAAATTTCAATTCAGCCGGCCGAAATTGAAAATCCTAATCTTGTTTACAAGTTTGGTACAAAAGGTGTAAGTCGCCTATCAGAAGATGAATGGGACATTTGCAAGAAAATTTACCATAAGCTATCGGAGAATATTGACGAGGAATGTGTTTACGGTTTTGTTGGTGAATTTGATAACAAATACATTTTTGGTGATAACATCATCTCGCCAACTTCAACAAACACTATTAAAAATGTATTTTTTAGAAGTCCTTGTACAATCGAACATGCGAGTGCAAACTTCTTTTTTGAAAAGTATCTTCCATGCTTCAAAAGTCAGACAGAGGGTCTCATCTTTTTGTTTACCCTGCTTTTAAGCACTTGTATATCACGATTGGGTAACTTAGGCACTGATCGACCGTCATTTATTTTGGCTGTTATAGGTCGCACAGGTAGCTATAAAACTTCTACGGTTCAAGCTACACTCAATCCATATAATAATGAAAATTTTAGTGTTTGTTCTTTTGAAGACACAGTTGCCAGTATTGTAGCAACCTTAAAACAGTCGCGTGATATGATCACAATTGTTGATGATTTTTATACAAATACTGACAGAGAAATAACTGCCACGCTTGAAAAAATTATACGCCTTAACGGTGACAAATCATCAGTTGCTAAGAAAATGAGCGGTAAAAAAATCGTATCCGAATCGTCTGATACAATCACGGTTGTCACCGGTGAACAGATTCCAAAAGTGCGATTTTCGTCGATCCCGCGTATGTTCATTATCGACTTCCAAGAGGCAGTCAATTTGCAGGCATTAACGGAGTTACAGGCCTCACAAGCTGAGTTCAGAGGTGCATTGGCTGATTTTATTCAATACACATTAGATATTGACTTTTGTATTAAATTGAGGCAAAAATTCTTGGATCATCGAGATAGCATTTCCCATCACGCAGCTCCGAAATGGCACCCGCGTTATACATCAATGTGTTGTTGGTTTTTGGCAATTTACGATATGTTTTGCGAATATTGCACTGCAAAAAATATATTTTTCACCAACATCAGTGATTTTCCATCAAACATTCGTCACTACATCGCCGAGCAAAGCAAGCGTTATCTTGAAAACGACAGTATCTTCATATTTTTCAAGATACTTGACTCATTACGTGTCGAAAACAAGCTACATAAAATAAATACATCAAAAATCACCAATGACACACCAAAAACAGATATTTTATATGACGATAATTACATTTGGCTTGAAAGCGTTAATGTTTTTGCTAAAATCAAACTTGCATGCCAAAATGAAGGCATTTCGTTTGATTTATCTCGGCAAGAACTTTACCAAAAATTAGAAAGTGAGAAATTACTTATAACAAAGAACAACCATCGTTCATACGAATATCGAAAAGGACAATTTAGGCAATCCGTTATATGTTTGCCAAGAAATAATCTCAACCGTTATTTGACTTATGATAAGGAGGACATCAAACTATGAGTACTGAAAGCGAAAATCTATACACAAAGAATGATCAACTAATAGCACAAATTTATGATAACCTTTCGGGAGAGAATAAATCAGAAGAAGCAATTTCGCTTCTTCTAAATCCTAACCATATCTCACCAACAGAACAGGTAAAAATTCTTGGACTATTAGGTGAAAAGGATGAAAGATTTCATTCTTTGCTCATCAAAACAGTATTAAATAATATTAATATTTTAGACAATAACGAGTCGTTTAAAATAATTAATAATCATTTTATACAACTGGTAAATCAAGCTTATTTACTTGATGATAACGCAATAATTAAGATTTGTCAAGACTTATTTTATCTTATAAGTCAAGGTGTAGCTGCATTTTATCCATACATTTGGATACTGCTAAAAAACCATGGTCATATCACAACATACACCGACAAGAAATTAAGAACCATCAACCATTATGCAGTCGTTTTCAGTTTCGATGGGTACAATGCTAAATCCATCCGAGAAATACTCAAAAGCAACTGTATATTATGCTCAGAACAAGCACTCAGTGCATTTAAAACAGTAAAAACAAAGAAAGAACAAGCATATTCACAATGTGCAAAAGCATTGCTATATATCATGGTTCAAGCTTTTAAGAAACAACAGCCGGACTATGATAAATTTGACGAATACCTATCTGATATTCCAAATAAGTATTGCGAAGAACTTCGTTGCGATTCATTATCAAGAAATTCCGAAAGGCTGTATGCTAATTTGTATAGTTTTTTTGAGAATGGCGGTCACAAGCAAGTTTATGGCTTGTAATTGCTGAAGCCGATATGTAACTGCCCTTGTTTCATTTATGTATTATTTTCATAGAGGAGGAAAACACAATGCAAAAAAGTATTTTACATTTAGACAAAAAACAAGGGCAGACATATCATGCCATATTTAAAAATAATCATGGGAGGCGGTTATACATACAACTACAAATTAATAATAACGAAATTTTCATTTCAGATTGTTTTTACACCGACAGACCTGCAAGGAACGGACATCATGCCGTTCCCTGCAAATTTCATACTTCACACTGTACTTGTGACAGTTTAATTGATGTGTTCAAAAATGAGCTTGACAAAACATTTTTCGGAATTGAATTTTGCGATATCGAAAACCATTTATCAACAGAAGAATATATCAAATTAAAAACACAAGTCAAAACCAAATATAAATTTTTAATTCTTGTAAACGATAATAATACATATAAAACAAGACTAAAAAATCGTATTCACAGGTCGATTTTGCTTGAAATCGTTCGCAGTGGAAACAAAGGAACAATTACCGATTGTCACTACAGCGACAGAACATACAAGCGAAACAACGCATACATAACACCGTCAGGACTGACAAGTATTACTTTTGATTTTAGTCTTTACAACATATTAAAAATAGTCAATTCTGAGCTTAATTGTGATTTTACCGATGTTATCATCACGCAGGACAGTTTTGGCTTTAACGATTCTCCCCTACCGATTTGCGGGAGTATTTAGACAAACTATACACCGCATAAAATAAACTAAAAACGGAGGTAATCATAATGTCGGAATACACGGATATAAGAAACAATACATATCAAATACATCAGCGTTCGCTTGTGAATAATTCTCAAGCGGAGCAACAAAAGCAAGAAATTATAGAAGAATTATATCGTATCTTTGATAAGAAATAATATCAATAAAATCTGAAAGGAGGAAGCAAAGATGGCGATTGCGTTATACGCAAGAAAATCAATAGAACGTGAAAACAGTATTTCATGCGAAACACAGATAGAATACTGCAAATCAGTAATCAAGCCTGATGAACGCAGTGAGAAAACCATTGAATTTATCGACAACGGATATTCCGGTGGCAATGTTGACCGTGACGGATTTCAAAAAATGATGCGTCAAATTGAACGCGGTAAAATCAGCAAGGTTATTGTGTACCGTCTTGACCGTATCAGCCGAAGTCTTTCGGATTTCGTAGGCATTTTGGAAACGCTCAAAAAACATAATGTTCAGTTTGTTTCCTCTCAAGAATCGTTCGACACGTCAAGTCCGTACGGTGAAATGATTTTGAAAATACTTATGGTATTCGCCGAATTTGAACGCAAAAGCATTATTGAACGCGTCAAGCACGCATACGCTTACAGAAGTGAAATGGGACTGTATATGGGCGGTCGCCGTCCGTACGGTTTTAATTTAAAAGATACTGTTATAAACAACGTCAAAACAAAAATGTTTGAGCCTGTTACAAACGAAATTGAGCAGATAAAATATATTTTTGAAAATTATTCAGTACCGAATGTAACACTGCGGCGGCTTATGGATAATTTGATTGACAACAACATTTCAGCCACCACAGGCAGTTGGTCCACAGCAAAACTGTCAAACATCATAAAAAATCCAATCTACGTAAAGGCTGATAACGCCATATACGAATACTACTCAAAACGCAATGCCAACATAATGAGCGACATCAATCAATTTGACGGCTTGCACGGAATACAAACCTACGGCAAATCAAAGCATACTGCGGATGATATGTCGGATATTAAAATAGTGGTTATGCCGCATGATGGTATTATAAATTCTGACCTATGGCTAAAATGTCAGAAGAAAATTGAGAAAAATAAAAAGCTCGGCAATTCCGTCAACAACTCTACAAGTTGGCTCGGCGGTAAAATTGCTTGTAAGCAATGCGGCAGAACAATGACCGTAACAAAAGGCGGTAAGAAAAAAGACGGCACACAAACACGTTATTTCAGTTGTACAGGCAAGTCGCATAATCGCATATGTAACGGTCCTAAAGTGACGCTGTATGCCGACAGTTTGGAAGATATGGTATATAAACTTATCGCCGAAAAACTCCAATCACTGAAAGGCTCTCGCAAAAAGATTTCAACCGATAATTCAAACAAGATTAATCTGCTGAAAAATCAGCTTAGCGAAATTAAACAGTCACAAGAAAAGATTGTTAATATGCTTCTGGACGACAGTTTTAAATCGGATATGAAATCACTTCTGAACGAAAAAGCAAAAAAGTTATCCGAAGAAAGTAAGGCGATTACAGAAAAAATCGAAGACCTTGAAAGTGAAGAAAACGAGATAATCAGTGTTATAAACCTGTCGCAAAAGTGGAAAAGTGCAAATACAGACGAACGCAAAGCCGTTTGCAATGTGCTTATACATAAAATATTCATATGTGAGGACGGCACCTGTGAAGTAGTATGGAATATATAATAAAAAGCACCTATTTTCGATTATGAAAATAGGTGAGTATTCTTCAAGTTTTGTGTAAATACAAAATAGTGCAGAAAAATTTATTTAAGTGGACGGAATTAAATTCCGTCCGCTTTTACATTATCAAAAAAATCAGCAATTGTCAATAGCTGATTCTATCAGCGAAGAAGATCTCCAACTGAGAATGAATCTCACCCCAATCACGGCGACGACCTGTCCATTTTTTTGTGATGTCCATCATTGCAAGGTACAGCATTTTAAACAAGCTATCATCTGTAGGAAAAACTCCCTTGTTTTTAGTTACTTTTCGGAGCTGGCGATTGAACCCTTCTATCGTATTAGTTGTGTAGATAAGTGTACGCACTGCTTGAGGATACTTGAAATACGTGGATAAATGAACCCATTTATCTCGCCAGTTATCGGCGATTTTAGGGTATTTTCCTCCCCATATTTCATCGAATCGCTCTAATTCTTGTAATGCGGTATCCTCATCAATAGCTGCATAGACACGCTTTAAATCTGCCATAAGTGCTTTAATATC